>ERZ1034913.809-NODE-809-length-21987-cov-4.093835_pt1 | contig 21987 bp, 39 predicted proteins | sample MGYA00520697_ERZ1034913 | MGnify/ENA primary metagenome ERZ1034913 (study PRJEB33766, sample SAMN09781786) | gut metagenome | biome: gut microbiome | host: Homo sapiens | place: Madagascar | study: EMG produced TPA metagenomics assembly of the PRJNA485056 data set...
CGGTTTCAATAGCCCATGCCGCCTTTCGTGCACCCAAGGCAATTATTATTGGGATAGCCCATGTCATACATGACCGGCCGCCGGAAAGAAAAGGTCCGCTCAAACAGCCCATGAACCTCTTCTTTCGACAAATCGCGGTCAATCAAGGGGAATTCATGGGCCGCCTGCGGGTTCGCTTCTATGGTCCGTTCGGCACGCTCCTGTTCCTTCAGATCGAATCCCCAAACATAAGTCAGTTCGTAGTCCTTATGTTCCAGTTCCCACTCTTTCCGCACTCGCTTTTTCAACCAGTTGGTACAAGGTGCAAATCCATTCGTGGCACGGAAGCCGCCAAAAGCCCTCACGCAGTCCTCAACACAGCAATATTCTTGTGACCGCAAAATCTGTATCTCTTGTCTGATTGCCGCCTCACAATCCCGTATAAATCGTATGCTGTCTGGGTGTTGGTCCTCGATGTCTATGTAAATCCACTCATCGACATCTCCTGCCAGGTATCCGGCCATAAAACTGCTTACTCCTGCGCTGATCCAGCACACCTTCTTTTTCGTCATAACACCACGCTACAAATGCTGTATCGTGGATCACCATTCGTTTGCCCTCAGATTGCAGCCATGTCGTTTTCGGCACAGCTCTTTTCGGCCACGGTGTTGAATTTTTCGGTACGCCACCGCCGTTCACTGCGCACCAACCCGGTTTACCGGGCATTCGTTATTCCTTTCTTCTAATCATTGATTTCATAGTTTCCTCACATTAATTCAAGTAAAACCGTCACCAAGTCAAGTTCCCCATTTTCTTCGATAAATGCTACAGCAAGGAAGCTATTCTCATATCCAGGAGAATCAAAGCCATCTTCCTTATCTATTCCAAATTTCACTTGCTTATCAGTCAGCATCTTCGTAAGTTCATCTTCCATTGAACAGTAGTTCCCATCCTCGTCTTCACGGGACCCGGAATAATACTCACCATCTTCTCGATAATACTTTTCAATGCACTGCTCAATAAGTTCTCTGATCATAAAATTTTCTCCATATTTATTCTTTGGACATTACACTGCAGCCGACATTAATATTTCCGCCAACATCACCGCACGCAACAGAACCAGTAGCATCAATATCACCAGTGACATCACCACAGGTAACAGAACCACAGGCATCAATATAGCCAGTGACATTGCCTTTTATACTGCAACCTCCACCGCATTTAATATCCCAGGCATTACCATGCACCTCTACGTTTCCGTTGCATTCCACTCCATTAACATCACCATCAATAATGATATTGATATCTCCAACACATTCCTGAATAACATGCCCATCAACAAAAAACTTACCATTGTTAATGTGTACCCTGTTTCCAGTGCAAGGAATGGTCTTTCCGTTAATCGTTATCTTGTTCATACTGCTTTCTCCATTCTCTGATTGTTCATCAGCTTTTCAGAAATCATTACCAAACAACGAAAGTTGCTCATACCCTGGAGCCTTCACAAAGTCTACCGGAAGGCAGATTCCATACTGTTCGCAGATGATCTTTGCCATCTCAGCTGATTTATATGGAGCACTGCCCTGTTTATCCATCCTACTTGCCAGCGCCTGGATCAGCTTTGCAACCTCGCCGGGATGCTCTGTCAGCAACCGCTGCGGCATTTCTTCCATCTCATGGAACCGATTGATATACCGGGCTGTAAACTCCGTTCCCTTCTGACCAGTCATCTTGTGGGCGATAAATTCGCACCCTTTCTTCGTAACAAGAAAACACGGAAGAGTTTTATTCTGGTCAGTAATGTATGTAGATTCCTTAAAGAAATCGGTAAAGCCAATTTTGGCTTCTCCTAACTGCTCCGTATATTTGCGGATATCACGCAATAACTTCGCATGTTCTTTGCCACACCACTCTGCGGCTTCCATCGATGTGATGGTGGTTCTAGTTAATTCATTCACATTATTCACCTCTTTCAGTGCTTGTACTTGTCTTTCGGAAATACATTTTCCAACTCTACTCCGTACCCTTCCATGATATCTTCCAGGGCGAAGCAAACACAATCTTCCTGGATTTTGGCATGGATTCCCCCTTCGTCAAGTACTTCTGAACCAAAAATCTCCTTAAATCGTTCCATGAAATCTTTGAAAAACAGCAGATTCACCCACACACAAAATTCTTCGCCACCGATCCACCCAAATTCATCAACCCATGAAATGTCTGGATCATCTTCATCTGGCTGCATTATCAGCTTGTACAATTCCAATTCGTAGTTCTTCTGCATCGCTGTTTTATTTTCTGGCTGCTGTTTCGCCTCTGGCATCGCACTGCTCATCTCCACTGTCGGCTGATTTGCAATGACCTTAAGTGCCGTTGCAAGTGCAACTCTGTCCATCTGATATTCTCTAATTTCCTCATCCAACGCATCCGCATCAATTAATCTCATAACAGCATCCTCCAATCTTATATTTATAAAACTGGCTTACAACTATCCGACCATTCTTTATCTGAATAACGGCCAATAAACTTGTAGCATTCATCCCAATTTTTTATGTACGTAAAAAAACACTTTCCACAATCTGGACATTTTCTCTGAATCTCCAAAAATCTAATATCATTGTCACTTGGTCCATGCGTCCAGTGCCAGCAAACAACCTCACTGTTTTTATGCTTGCAAAACAATTTCTTGATAAAATTCATGACTTCCTCCTAGCATTGATTATCCAATGTTTCAAAATAAAACTGTATGTTCTTGTCATGCTCCTCGATCAGCCCATATTTCAATGCCAACCGGTACGTGAATCCTTTCCGCAAGTTCTCCATCATTACAGTGCTCAGCCGGCTTCTGAATGTTTCCAAGGAAAATGTGTCCTTATAGAAATTGCACTGCCTACAGGCCGGAAGCAAATTGGAAATATCATACATTTCCGATTCTGTCATATCATGCCCGATGTCGTTATGGACATAAACCGGTTTAACATGGTCGACCTGCATATCCTTATATTCTAGGTTGCAGCCGCAGTATGCGCAGCGGTGATTGTACTTCTCGTAAAGCTGCTGCCGGATCCGTTTGGGTATTGCTTTATGCTTTGACATCTTCATCCTCCAAATTCACTCCCAATAATTTCATCAAACCATCATCCAAGTTTGACATGAAGCATCTATACGTCAGATCTGGCTTGCGGTTCATAAAATAATCCTCTGCACGTTTTCCCATACCCATCTTACGGGCCAAATTCCTCCAATTATCCTGATAATCCACCCGTTTCAGAAAGTCGTAACCCACCAAGAATCTTTCAACAGTTCCGTTCCCGTCTTTCTTTTTGATGATGAACGGATTTACAATCTCATAGTCAAACCGCCTGACCGACTCCGGGATTTTCGTTATCCACGTTTCGCCCGTAGCAAGCGCATCTGGGACCTTATCGGCAATCTGATCAGGAGCAAGGACCGATTGGCTTTCTAGGTAATAAGCATGGATGATGACCGGCGCTCCTATCCGCTGCATATAATAAATAACCTCTCCGGCCTGCGGAATGGCCTGCAGCGCCTTGATTACGCTCGGCGCTGCGCATATTCTGGGAATGGTATTATCTTCACCCGGACAAATCTGTTCTGGAATCCGTGGAATGAATTGCTCAACCTCGTCAAACGACACATGAATTAATTTACTTTTCTTCATATCATCATCCCACCTTTTCCTCATGCTCCGGCTTCTCGCAGCACTCAAACTCAATTACCCAAACCCACGGGTTCGCATCCCAACCATAACAGTCAAGATCCGCTTTCTTAATGGTGGAATCCCAAAGCCAAGCAAATTGTTCCTTAGCAATTCCGTACTCTGGATCTACCTCTGTTCCATAATCTTTGCCACTGTATCCGATATCATCATAAAAAAGATTTCCGACGCCTTCGTTTTCAGCGTCCTTCGGCGTAATATCCTGTAACCGTTCCACTCGCACATCAGTCACTTGCAACCAGATTCGTGCCGCTTCTTTTGGCATGTGAATAGATGGGTGCCAGTGTATTCTCGTTGAAGTTGCCATGCATCCGTCACATCCTGGATAATTTCTGCAGCTTGCCGGATAGCCACCAGATAAAGTTTCACATGGATCTAAATAATCGCTGTCATAGTCTGAGCGATAGTAATATTTTCCGCATTCCTCCGTCCATGTTTCACGCACATATAAGATATCTCTTGGCCGATACGGCGGCTTCCTAACCGGACTTAATGGTTCCCCACATCTTGCGCAATAAACAACATTACTTTTTGAATCGTACAAAAACTCATTATGAATGTGCATGCAACTCTCGCAAGCATGCCACTGCAGCTTAACAGCTCGTCTCGTACAGGTCTTTCGCCCGTCCAGAATCGCCCGCACCATGTCTCCGTTAAACAGAATCGGCAAAACCCTCATAACCCTCACGCTCCTTTCCTAAAACGGCTCCGCTTTCAGTTCAACTTCAAGCCCTGGCTCCGCCACCATTACAGGGCAGTCAATCACCGCCGCAATCTTTTCCCTGAATCCCACCGGATCCCCGTTATGGTCACTCAGATGGATGAGAACCACGTTGCGAAGATCATACGAGTTATTCGCCCGGACAAAATCTTCTGCGGCTTCAACGCTCATATGACCCTGTAAAACATGCCGGCGCTTCTCTCTGTTTTCTTCCGATTCATCCAAATATCCCTTACTGTAGTTGGCTTCAATCAGGATGTGATTCACCTCGCTGAATCTGTACTTCACATACTCAGTATCCGTGGCGAACACCAGCCGTCCCATATCTGGATGTGTTACCAGAAAACCATTGCATGGACAATCATGAATAACCGGAAACGGCTGTACAACAAATCGACTAATTCCAGTCTTATGCTTCGGCGGGAGCGGTTTAATCCGTTCTCCACCGCACTCCTCAATATCCGCCGCCGTATCTTCTCCACCGTAAACAGTGATACCGTTTTTCATATACTCCTTGATATGAGCAGCGTGATCGCCGTGCCGATGTGATACCAGGCAGCCGACCACCTTGCCAATCTGCCAGTCAATGGCTTTCTTGACCTCAATCAGCTTACAGCCGGCTTCGATCAGCAAAATCTCATCATCGGCAATCAGTGCGTATCCATTACCCTTACTGGAACTCCCAATAACTTTTAGCTTCATCATATACCCTCTCAATCAACTCATCTTTTGGTAAAGCAAAGAGTGCCAAATTCCACCCTCTAAGCATTTCCATAGCTTTCTGCCCCCGTTCTGACGTAGAATACTCTGCAAACAGCCACTGTGCGCCATTCCAAAGTCCATAAATCATTGTGCCCTCACAGATAAAAGCTGTCTGCTCATACGGCACATCATACTTCTGATTCTGGCTAATTACTCTCAAAAAACGCCCTCCTCACATCTACGATTCGTCTATTCTTGCGAAGCTCTTCTCGCTTCACCTTTGCCCTCTGTTCGTTGTCACAAATAAATTCACGGCACACAAACGGCCGTACCGGATAAATTCGGCACTTATCTTTCCCTTTGCTAATATCCAAAAACGGACAGGTCATATCCAACGGTCGATGTGCCGCCGGAAACATTCGTCTGCATTCTTTGATATCATGCTTACGAATATATCTCCGAATTTCTTTGATCTCCTTGCCATTCATTGGAAGAAGATTACTACAACAGCTGCCGCAGCCTGTGCATTCTCCATCTTTGGTGAAGTTATAGATGTTATCATCCATATCCCGCCTTACCTTTTCAAGTGTGCTTATGCACTCAAACATATTATTTCATCCCCTGTTTTTCTTTGTATCCCGGAGTGCCCTTACGCTTCCGTTCCTGCTCATCAATAAACGCTCCCACAAGGCCCACAGCGAAGCTTGCGTGGTATTTGTGCAAGAACTGGGCGCAATCCTCTATCATGCAATCCCAGTATTCGTCCACATCTTCCACGTTCCAATATTTCTGGACCAAATCCCAGTATTCTACGAACATGGACCACATCTCGCTTCCTTTTTGGAATTTCTTCATCCACTCCATGTCCCGCAGACCTCCTAATCAAATGGCGTTGCTTCATGGTGTGCCGTAAAGTTCCCGGCGCCGCCAACTTCGGTAAAGGTCATCCGCGCGCCATCAAAGCTAAGTTCCACCTTAACAAGCTCGCCTTGGCGATTTTTTGCAAGTTTGGAACCTTTTCTGGTAACATCCTCCTCGTCCATGTTCCAAAGGAACATGACGAAGGAAGCATCCTGTTCAATATCGCCAGACTCTCGCAGATCTTGTAATTCCGGTTCCTTTGTGGTTCGCGTTTCACTGGTACGATTAAGCTGCGATAACAGGATAATCGGAACCTTCAAATCCATCGCAATAGCTTTTACCGCCTTGGATATAGCACCGACCTCATTAACCCTGTTCGGGTACCACTGATCTGACTGCATAAGCTGCAGGTAATCAATCACTATGTAATCCAATCCAAGGTATTTGCATTCGCTTCGGATTTCGGACGGCTTTACCGGACCGCTATGAAGGTACATGTTGTACTCACGCAGTTCCTTGTTTGCGGATTCAACGCGCTTTCGCTCATCACTCAGATAAGCCTTAGCCTTTCTAACACGCTTAAGTTCAATTCCTGACGTTCTGGACAGCATACGTTCGTATACCTGCTTTTCTGACATTTCCAGGTTGTAAAGAGCTCCCTTCTTTCCCTCCGCTGACAGTGTGCTGATAATCTGTGTCACGAAGGCTGACTTACCGACCGCCGGACGGGCACCGATAACCATAACATCTCCAGACTCCAGCAGAACCAGTGCATCATCCAGAAGTTCCATGCCAAATTTAATTCCGATGTCGGGCCTATCAACGAAATGTTCCTTTTCCTGTTCGTCTACCACCTCGGCAAATGGCTTCAACTTGCTATGCTTGCCCGTCTGCTGCAAAGCTTCCAGCTCCGTCATCAGTTCTCCTAACTGCTTGTCCACATCATCCGGCTTCGCCTTGAATTTATTAAATAGCCGATACATCTCCCGCGATTTATACTCATTGATCAGCACCTTTGCGTAGCTCACAATCTCAACCGATGTAACCGTGGATTCAAAGCAATCTCTCAATTCCTTATAAACATCATCATCGTCAAAATTTTCAATGTGAAGCTTCGGAGCCAAACTAACCAGATTAATTGCATCCCCGATTGCATACGCCTTAACTGCTTCCGCGTATGTCTGGCGGTACACCTCGTTCTCAAACATTTCGGCTCGCAGATCTTCGGACACCTTAGCAATGGAATCCGGATCCATCAGAATAGAACCTATAACCGCCCTCTCTGCGTGTAAATTCACGATTTAGCACCTCTTTTAGATTTTTTCTTTTCAAGCAACAGATCTAGCCATGTAACAGTTTCTCTGGTACCGCCTGAGAACTCCAATACCGCCAGCCTCGGGTACTTTGCGACAACAATGCCCGTTCTCAGCACTCCATCATAAGAACCACCGATGTTCTTTGAACTTGCTTTTACTGTACGAATACGGATTTTGTCACCCAGTTTCACTTTTCTTCTGAGGGCATCCAGTTCGCTTACTTGGATTCCCTCATTGATTTTTTCATTCACCTTGCTCATAATCGAAAGGAAGCCAGATATCTTTTCCCGGCCGGGGCTTCCGCCTCCTTTCTACTCAAAATTTCAGTTTATATTATTAAATACCGCCACAATCTGCACACGGAATGTCTACACTTGCTAACACACATTCATCTTGATGCTTTCGCCAATAATCATCGCCCATGCCTTTTGTGTCAATAAGCATTGCCGAAGTTGTGCTTTCCCCCGCAACAAATAATTCAATGTTTTCATTATCATGATGTACTTCAATCATAAAATCTGCAAGTTCATTACATATGCGATTAAACTTTCTTAACTTTCTTCCGTCCATTTTTACCTCACTAAATCAAGTTTTAGGCGGGTCCTTCCCCCGCTCGTTTAAGATGCCGCCGTCTGCCTTTCGGATAGCCCGTCCAGCTGTCCCGTTTATCCAAACGGCATCACCTCCCGTCACCAATATCACCCGCAAGCCGTTTTAAAAAAACTTTATGAACAGCACCATGCCATAAGAAAACCCCATTCCCAGACAAATGCCGATAGAAAGCATGGCCATAAGAAAAACGCACAAATCAGTTACTCTTTTTACTATTTTTTTCATCATCACTTTACCTCCATACCGATTTTGGCTGGATCTTAACCTGACTCAGATCCAGCCCACTACTCAAAAACCGCTGCCGCGTCTCCTCCCAGTCCGTAGCCCACTCATCACTCGCAGGCCAAGGCTTTTCCATCCGCGGCTCCGCTTCAACCACCTCAAAGGTATACTCGCCATACAGCGTTTTACCGTAGCTGGCATACGTCCGGACGGTCCCGGGCGTACACTTAAGCATGGCAGCCGCTTCCACTGCCGTATGCTCGCCGATCAGATCCCCACTACGGAACACATTGTACTTTTTGGCTACGGCCATTACCACCACCTCCCTCATTTATCCATTTCAGAATAGCAACTGTAAGTTTCAGTTTAGATACCTCAAGTAAATATCAGTTTACATCATATGGCAATTATGTTCCTTCTTCTCATACAAAGCACAGCTAGATACATGATGGTGAATCCAACCTGATCCGCATACTCTCCGTTCTTTCCACGGTTCCAGGTACACGAGGTTTCCGCTCATGCCACAGATACCATATCTTACGCCATGTTTTAGTCCGTCTTGTGGCTTACATCTCGGACATTCTGCACAATCCAGAAACTCTTTGTTCCCAATAAACACCGACATTGCTCACTCCTCCAAATCTTAATTTACTTCCGTTTCCTGCCTGTCCTACTGCGCTTATGCCAGGCTCTCCGACGCTGGATCTTTCCGTAGCATTCCAGCATCCGGTCAATCTTTTCAAGCTGCTTTTCCTCCACAACGACAAATCTCATAGTGCTCACACCTCTCGATACGGCTCTGGCAGCGGCATCCAGGCATTTACATACAGGTCGTGCTTTGTCAGAGGTTCATCATCGTCACCCTCGTAAAACGTGCCGCCTCCGTCACCATCCTGCTCGCATCTCCCAATTAACGGGATACTAAAATTGGAAAACGAGAGTAGTATGTACTTGCCATCCTCCGGAAGCTGCTCCTCCACTGGGGTCCACTTACACCCCATCGCCTTCAGAATGGATCCGGCCTTCAGGTTATAAATCTCCTGCGGATCCAGCCCGGTATCTTCGTAGGCTGCCAGTCGCTCCACCAGCTCATCCTTCCTGTTTGGTGACCAGTAACCGGTCTTAATCCCGCTTGATCTCTGATGCGTTAATCTCTCCATCTTTCTTCCTCCTTGCTTGATGATTTATAGCGGGTGCACAAGGCCCCCGGGATTATAATTTGATCAGGAAAGCCGGGCGGACGCCGAACGAGAGCGAGGCGCTCCAGTGATGGGCATCGCCATAGTTGCCGACGCCGCAGAAATGTGCCGCCGACCAAACGTACTGGTTCTGCAGCCAGCCCCACTCGTAGGGCTCGCCCTTGCGGTCGGCAATGCGGTTGTTCCGGATCCTCATCAGAGGCCACTGCTCGCAGTCGTCAGGCTCCACGACGCCGGAGTTGTACCGGTCGTCATGCCCGAACATCTCGCCATAGAAGGGCAGGCGGAGCAGATCGCCATTCTCGAAGGGCACCAGCTCCAGAGAGGCGAACTCGTCCAGGGTCTCCTTGCTGTTCAGCTCCTTGCGGAGATTGCTGACCTCGTAGCCGCCCTTGCTGGTGTTCTTCTTGTTCATCTGCATGGCCTTGTCGAGGTACTGATCCAGCAGGAACAGGGCCAGGCCCTCACCGGGCAGTGCCTGGCAGGTGGCCGTATAGTGGCCGACTTCGATCCGATCGCCGACCTGGATCTCATTGGCGTCGATTGTCATGGTGCGGGTGATTTTCATTGTTATGCCTCCTTAATATCGATCTAATGTTTCTCCAACCATGTCGATCCACAGAATGCTCTCCAGGGTGCCGCCCGGCAGCTCTACCAGGCAGAAGTATTTACTGGCCGTAGAAAGAACCTTTGCTGTTACCTTTGGCGTGCACCCCTTTTTTATCTTTCCATCAAAGTCTCCATACATGGAAGCCTTCACGCTTCTCACCCTGATTCTGCTGCCCTCCCGTGTCAGTTTCCGAACCTGATTAATCCGGTTGATAGCAATACCGGACTGGCGGCTAATAAGAAAACAATCTTGTTTTTTTCTTACTCCATAGGTTCTCAGATACTGGCGGACCATGCCTGCGCTGATTCCAATCTGGTTTGAAACTTCTTTCACAGTCATTCCATCACCGTACAATCTCATCACGTTTCTCTCTGTTTCATTCATCCGTTACGCCTCCTTCTGGATGTGTTTCAGGAACTCTACCAGCTCCGTCTCGCCGCCTCCTTCGCGGTAGCATCTATCCATATCTCTACACCATCCATCTCCATAGTTTAAATCCTTTGGAGACAACTCTCTTGCCCATTTACTCATGTAAATTCCTCCACCATATCAAAAATGCTTATCTGTCCCTTACAGTTTCCGCCAATCGTGGTCGGGTCCCAACCAACGCCAATATAATCCAGTACCTTCGCCCAGCCATACTCATTTCCATCTGAATCTTTACAAAGGTGGAACATCAGGTAATCCCATTCTTTCGGATTGCTCTTATACAGCATGTCAAATCGATGCGGCCGCTTTTCCATGTGGATTCCAAACCCGCACATACTGCAGCCAGTCCGCTGGGCTTTTGTGGTATAAAGTGTGCCATCTGGCTGCCGCTCTATGGTTCCATAAATCTCCGGAATAATACTGTCCGGCATTACGAAACATTCCGCAATCTTCCCAGCTGCTAACAACTTCTGGCGGTACTTTTCTTGCAGACTGTCCTTCCAGAGCTTGTCCATCTCCAAAGCCAATGTCAAAATATCCTGCCGACCGAAGATTGCAAATGGCGCTGATCTGATTGTAGAGGCCCCGAAATAATTACAGCCGTTCATTCTCAGGCTCTTCGCCCTGCGTCCGCCCTCTGATGCCATAAGCCCCAGATATGGCACGCTGTTATGCTCTTTCCCCCAGTTATCGCAGTTTTTCTCTTTCAGGTAATAACAGCATTTTGCTGATACAAGAAAATCTGGAGTTTGAAAATCACAACCTTCTGCTTCATTCTCATAACCGCCAAACAGCTTTAACCATCTTTGTTTTAACTGCATGCGGGATTCCTTTTGCCATCCGCCATATGCTCCCGTTTCGCCTGTTATAATAGCATGGCGAACTGTCTTATTCTTTTCGGTTGGATTCTGAAGAAGTTCTATTTTCCCGGCTACCTCCTTAGAGATAACCGGGAATCCAAATTCCTGTATCACCTTGGATTTTGTCCAGTAGCTGCCATCCTCCCGCTTCAACGGTGGCACATTAATGATTCCCAAAGCTCTGTGCACTCTCTGGATAGACTTGTCTTCCAGGGACGATGCGCTGACTCCTGGGACATCGATGCCGCACACCTCATGCAAAAACAGATAAAGGATAATACTGTCCAGTCCGCCTACTGATACATGATAATTCAAGCCGCGCCCGTCGCACTCCCGGGCGAATTCTTCCGCCCGGATCTGTGCATACCTCCGTTTAAATTTATATGGCTGCTTTTCTTTCTAGATGAAGGACGCCATCTTTTCTTTCGTTCCCAAACGCTTCATTCGCTCTTGAACCGATTCCATACCACACCTCCTACATATCCATAAAATCAAACAGCGTAGGCATCGAAATTTCATTCTCTGCCGCCTGCAGGTACCCGACACCGTCCCGGAAATAGTCCGGATTCAATTCAATTCCGTAACCTTTCCGGCCCATCTTCACCGCTGACATCGGAACGGTCATCAGACCGCCGAATGGATCCAGCACCAGGTCACCCTTATTGCTGTACCGATTAATGATCCGCTCCACGATATCAAGCTGCAATGGACAGACGTGCATCTGCGCCCGGCGGCGGCTCTGCGTGGTATTAAGGGTTCGCATGCGGTTGATGTCGTCCCACACCTCCAGAGTATTCCAGGATCCCGGCGCCACCACCATGAATGTTGCCGGAAGCTTTCCGTTCTCATCCAGCTTTTTCGCCAGTTCCACATGTTCTTCATAGTCATAAATATGTTCCCGGCTGTATTCCCGGTAAACTGCCTGCAGGTTGTCCACAGAGATATGTTCCAGTTCCTCCTTGCTGACCAGCCGGTTCCCCGATGATCTCCAGTATCCATGCGCGTCAATCTGCCACTGGGCGCGGGTGTAATCTTCCTTGCTCTTGGTTACCGGAGTATCCGCATAGGCCGTGGAGCGGTCCGTTGGAAGCTTGCGGAACAGCAGGATGTATTCCGGACAGCCTACGCCCATCTTGGAACCGTCCTTACACTGCTCTGTCCATCCCAGGCGGTAGGTCTGGTTATTCTCTCTGACCACATCCGTCACAACTGTAATCATGCCAAAATACTGGAAGCCGTGTTTCATATAGTGGCTGATGCATTGCGCATGAAACGGTTCGATGGTTGGCATTCCGGTTCCCGTTGCGTTTCCGAACAGGACGCGATCTTTCACATGAATGGCCGCCACACGGCCAGGCTTTAACACTCTCAGAAGCTCCGGTGTCAGATAATCCATCTGCTCAAAGAACCGGTCCGTATTCTGGTTATGGCCGAAGTCGTTGTAATTGGCGCTGTATTCATAATGATTGCCGAACGGGATGGAAGTATGGATCAGATCCACGCTGTTGCTTTCCATGGCCCGCGTCTCTTCCACGCAGTCACCGTATACCGCGGTGTAATAAGTTCCCTTTACCGTCCGTTCTTCTCTGCTTCCATCCACGCCCATTTTTCTCTTCAACCTCTCTGTCTTATTAGAATCGTTCAATCCGTATTTCTTTACAATCTCGACCATCTTCTGGACCATATGGTTATGATTGTTCCACTTTTCCATCAGCGCCTCTTTAATCTGGCGCTCATTCTCCATGTAAATGATGTCGATCACAACCGGCTCCTGCTGCAGGAATCGGTAACACCGGTGCACCGCCTGGATAAAATCGTTGAATTCATAATCGATACCCAGAAAAATCTCCCGGTGGCAATATCTCTGGAAGTTACAGCCGGATCCGGATAATGATTTCTTTGTCGCGAACAGTCTCGTCTTACCATTTGAGAAATCAATCACCCGCTGCTCACGCAGGTCATAATCCATAGAACCATAAATATCCACCGTATCCGGCAATGCCTTTTTAATGGCGTGCCGCTCATTTTCCAGATCATGCCACAAAAGAAAATGATCTTCCGGCGAAGCTTCTACAATCCGCCGCATCTCTTCCACGCGCTTCTCAATGCTGTCTCTCTTGACTGCTGCCGCCTCTTTCAACCCTTCCGCTGCTTCCTGGAAGAGCTGAATCTGACCGTTTTTGTCTGCCGTATCTCCGTAGTGAATCGGCAGCTCGTGCCATCTCACATCCAGCGGCGGCAGATCATAGCCATCATCCGAATAATCTGGATTCAGATCGGATGGCCTGGTGATGAATAACGCCCAGCTGCTCACCCACATCCAAAACTCGTCCTCCATATTCGGATACAAAGTCAAATTGTTTGCCTTGGTGCTGTCCCTCTGAAAGAACCGGGTCAGTGCCTGTCCGGTATCCATCACTTCCAGATATCCGGCATAATGAATCAGTTCCTTATACCGGTTTGGTGACGGTGTGGCAGTAGCAACCAGCTTATACGGCACATTCTTGAACTTGTCCAGGAATGTCTGATAAGTCTTACTTCCGAACGATCTCAGGACACTCGCCTCGTCCAGGGAAGTTGCTGTAAAATACTCCGGCTGAATATCTCCATCACGAACACGTTCATAATTTGTTAATACAATCTCACTGCTGCTCTGCTGCACCTCCTCCATGGTCCGGCAGTAGACCGGCTTTTCATATCCCAGGACCTCCACGGCGTCCCGTGTGAACTCCTGTTTTACGCCCAGCGGCAACACGATCAGGGCGCGGCCACCGTTATGTTTCACTGCCAGATGGCAAAATTCCAGTTCCTGCACTGTCTTACCAAGACCGAAGCTTTCAAACAGCGCCCGTCTGCCGCCCTTCAGCGCCCACATCACAGCATCACGCTGGTGCGGTTTCAGCACCGGATTTGCTTCCGCAGGATCTATCACCGTTCCGCTCTCTGGTGCAAGTTCAATCTTAGTTTTCAAAAATTCTTTGTATGTCATATTCTCAGGAGCCTGATATATCGTTACCCCGGCCGGAGACTCGGCTCCTTTCTGTAACCTCAATACTGATTCCAATTGATTGTTAGCAACTTTCTCTACTCCAATCTCATCACATCCAGATCCCGCGCCGGAATGTCTCTGTATTCACCATTGTCCATCAGCACGCCGCATATTCCGTCATAGCTACCAATCACTTCTCCGCAAACCAGCTTGCCGCCGGTCAGGGCGAATTTAAGCCGCACACGCATAATGGAAATATCACTTCTCAGTCTCATCATCATTCTCACCGTCCTTATTTGCTCCATCATTCTTAACGACATATCTCACGCCGCATAAACCATAAGTTTCTTCCACATATCTTTTTAAATCAGACTCTTCGCCGTCACAGACCCGATTAACCTCTTTCACAACTGCCTCGCAAAACTGCATCAGTCTCGACCTTCGGTCATTTTCATCTTTGATAGGCTGCCACTGAAATTTTTCAACCAGGATTCTCGTTGGTACCGACATCAGAAGTGCAAGAGCTCTTTTCATGCGCTCGTCTTCATCTTCTGCTTCGCGGCTCTCCCACTTTTCTTTAACAAGCTGCTCCATCTCATCCTTAAGCCGCTCTCTGATTCTGTCTTCTTCCGCTTTTACCGCCTGCCGTTTCATCATCTCAATCTGGCTGGCCGTATACTGGTAATAGACCGGCTTCTGTGCCAACGCTTTTTCCTGGCGCCGGCGCTCTGCCCTTGTCAATGCTCCCATGTTGTTCATTACCTCCGCATAATTCAATGACTGCCAGCAGATTCCGTCTGCCATGATCATCGCAGCATTTACTCCGCCGAACCAGATAATCTCTTGCAGTCATGATTCTTCTGCTCCAATCTCGCAGCCTTATCTTCTTCCCGCCAAACAAGCATCCCCGATCGGAACAAGTCCTGCTTCACAGTCTTGTCCATCAAGTTAAATTCCCGGTACAGCCGCTGAAACTCTGTCATGGCCCGAAGATCACCAGATTCAAATGCCTGCCGTCCAATGGTGACAAAGGCATACTGCCCAGCGTAATCCACTTCTTTCGGCTTGGCGCCGCTCTGCAACTTGTTCCAAGCTACCGACCAGTCATTACCAGCCGCGATATTGACATAGCGCCGCAGATCCGCAATGGTCGGCGGGAATGTCTCGCACTTAATATATTTCTGCACAGCTGCTGCCAGCTGATTGTATGGGATATCCTTCAGCAGTTCATACCAGATTGCGACTCCCTCTGAATCACTCATAAAACCGTCTCTCTGATAAACAGATTTCAAAGTTGCTGCCAGCATTGCAAATTCATGTTCTGTCACTTCTTATCACCTGCCTTTTTCAAAAACTCATCAATTGCGGAATACTTTTCCGGGACATCACGCTGACGATCAAGATATTTTCCTTCAAGTACCTTTGGGAAATTATTAGGCTTAACGAACCATTCAAAATCAATCATCCAGCCTTTCTTGTTTCCGCCAAGTAGAAACTTGCTATCAGCAATACTGTCTACTGCTTTCAATACATCATCAATCCCATATTCCCTGATGCGCCCAAGAAGCATCTTGTAACGGTTGCTTTCAACGCTTATCCTAGATATCTGAATAACACCAGGAATTGCATTCCAAGCATCAACTACGCGTTGGACGTCAGTCCGACAAACAGTATCTTTAGATACTGGTATAGTATTATTTACTTTACTTTCCTTTACTTTACTTTTAGCGCGGAAACTAGGGTTTCCGGTTCGGAAATTGCGGTTTCCTGTTCTGGAATCAGTGTTTCCCTCCGATAAATCCGTATTTATGGGTAACTTTAATAAACCTTCGCATTCTTCACTTTCATGCAAAAGCCAGTACTCAGCAATCACTTCTTTTACATCTCGTTTTCTGATTGCATCAATATACCGTTTTTGGATACCCCTACTGGTAAGCACTCCCCACCTAACGAACAGCCCTTCATCAAAAAGACCAATTCGCAAGCAGTAGTCCACGGCTTCTTTAACCGTACCGGCACCAATGCCGCCGCCCATCTTCCTTGCAGTCGTTGCACAATCGTCATAGCACCATTTATAGAAGTATCCGTCACTGCCGTATGCTCGTTGGCACAGGAAGAAGTAAACTCCAAATCCGCACCAACCCTGAGCATCTAGCAGCTTATCCATTTTGGGATCGTTATCGAAGAGGTTTACTGACCACCCTGCATAATCAATGCTTACCTTTGGGGGTCTAGCCATTGTTCTACCTCTTTACAATTAATAATTCTAAGATTTTTGCACCTGCCTCTTCCGGCTTGCAAAAAAGGAATGTTACACCATATTTTTCTTGCATCGTCCTCATGGCCTTTGCAAGTGATACGCCTTTTGTTGCATTCTGGCTTACTGGTACCCGTTTGCGGCCTCCATCAGCCACGCTGACCCACTTTTTCATCTTCTTACGGGGATTTTCCCATGCATCAAGGTCATCAAGCGTAGAAACTCCATCTGTATTTTCAATGAGAATGTAGAGTTTGATCTGATTCCTCTGCGCAAGAATCACTTCATCACGAAAACGATCATGCTGCGGACCGCAAATATTTCCAATGGCCTCCTGAATATCTCTTTTGGTATCAACAGATACTTTGTACGAACCGAGTAAATCCATTTTCTTAACATCAATTCCACGGTTCTTCTTCCGATTCAGCACATCTTCAACATCGCCAGAAACAAGGACATAATCACCGACTGGCAACGGAACTATTTGAAGTTCCGCGCCAAGTTTCTCCATACACTCGTGTTTGAGGTCGTGTTTTTTCTTTTGCTGGCCGGTATCGACTAAAATCTTCACGCTGCATATCCTCCTAATTAAACGGCAGTCCTTCATCTTCCACACCGTCTGGGATATTCATAAAGCCGTCCCCAATCGCATCAGATGGTCCACTGCCCTGCTGTCCACCGCTGTTTCCGCTTGCAGAACTCTTGCCGTCCGCAAACTCCTGATCCTCTGCGATAACATCCGTGGTGTAGACTTTTTGTCCGTCCTTATTGGTGTAACTGCCAGTCTGGATACGTCCAGACACCAACACACGCAGGCCCTGACGGAAATACTTTTCTACGAACTCGCCGGCTTTGCCAAATGCCACGATGTTAATAAAATCAGCAGTCTGCTCATTTCCATCCTGACTCTTACGCCCTCTGCGGTCCACCGCAAGGGTGTATCTCGCAACGGCCATAGAACGCTCGCCACTGGTGTATCGAATCTCTGGATCCCGCACCAGGCGGCCCATCAAAATCACTCTATTCATCTTTCCAAATCCTACCTTTCTAAATTTTTACATCACTCTCAAATTTCTTATTCATCTGCTACTCCTTTGCCAGATCGTAAAAGACCAGTTCTTCGTGCTCTGGAAGTGGGCATTCATCCTCACGCCACTGTAAGGCTTTTACCACGCTCCAGTGTCTTAAGTCGCAACCAATGATTTTGAGAACTTCCCAGTAACATCTAGAATCAATAAAAAGTCGGTCTGAACGATTATTTCTCCGATTATCCATATTGTCATGAATGAAATCACTCAGCTTTCTGGCATCTCTCAAATTATTTACTGACGGCTTAAAATGAACCGTGTAAGTGACTCCGTCCACTTCTTTTAACACTGCCTTGTCTGCCCATCTGGAAACTTTCACGCAGGAAGAATACAGCCAAATATTTCCAGTAAAACCATTTACCCGCAGGCGGTGGATCATCTCCACCACCCTCGGTGCTAACAGCATCGGCTCTCCACCAGTAATCACGATCTCTTCATATTTCAAAAGATCCCCAAATCTAACCTGCGGAACATCACCGATATGTTCATTACAACAGTTCTGGCAGTCTCTAGGGCAATCATATGTAACTATTACTCTCGCTGTCTTTTTCATAGCCCCTCCTACTGCATCCAGGCAGGCTGCTCTTCCTCGGTCTGTACGGTTTCTGCTGCTTCTTTCTCAGGTTCGTAGTCAACAACATGGCCACCTGCCGGATCCGGCGCTTCCTCGAAGTCCTCGGAGTTTGCATTCTGCTCAATCTGCTGCTGAACCTGTGCCGCCATATCTTCCATAGTCACATAATTGCTCTCCGGATCCATTTCCATCACTTCTTCTTTTGTGTATAAACCGAATTTAAGTTCTGGACAGTTCATACTTACAAAGAATGAAGCCGCTCTGTAGCGGAGCATAATCTGCGGCATGGTTTTCCATTTACTGCCATTTTTAGTTGTCCAGCCTTCCGCCTGTGCCATATCCATTGTCACTTCTGGGCCAACAATTTTTCTTCCATCTTTCTCAGTCCAACAGGTACATCCAAACGGTTTTCCTTTTCCATCTTTAACTTCATCAAACTGCAGTTCCATATCATATCTTCCGGATGCATTTACCATACCGATAAGAAACTGCGCTCTCCATGCCGGCCGTCCCTGGATTACATCCAGACCCTGCATAACCATAAGTGGGCTTGTCTGCATTCTAACTGCCATCTCGATTGCCACCAGACCATTCGCAAAATTGCCCTGATATTCTTTCGGCACGATAGTGGACTGGGCAAAAGCCTTTGCCATCTGCGTAGCCATCATAAAGTTGTCGGAACTTCCGAAAATTCCCTTAGAAAAATCTGTGTTGTATCTTACAATCTCCTGAGAAGACTGTTTTACTGCTGCTACCTCTGCCATAATTACTTATCCCCTTTCTTACGGAACATATTTTTTATCTTCTGGGCCACACTGGCTCTCATCTCACCACCTGTCTGCTTGGCAATGGATGTATTCGCCATAGACTGAACCGCGGCTCCCATAGTTTTATGATTTTTCTGATAACTTCTACCACTTCTCTGCTTGTGTTTTAATGCTGTTGCCATACCTTTAATCCTCCTCGAAAAGTTTCTTGAGCACAGATGCCAATCCCGGCTCCATTTTTGCCAGTTCTTTCAGATCATCCATGACGCTTTCTTTCTCAGTTTTCTTTGCGTTTGCGCAAATTCTGTTAATAAAATCAGTTGCGTTTTCCTGATCTGTGTCATTTACAAGCATCTGATAAAACGCACGCAAAGCATTTTCCAGTTCGCACGCAAGCCGTCCAACCGATCCCGCCATTTCAAGTTTATCGCCTTCAAATTTAATCATCTTACTTTCTCTCCATATTTAATCTGTTGTAATATCCCGGGTAAGCCGCTTCGGCTTCTGGCGCCACATCTTCCGGGTAAATCCGGTATCTGGATCCGGTGATCGTTACGGTTACCTTATAATCTCCATAGTCCAGAATCTCTACGGTCGGACTGGTTGTCCGCAAATATCCATCTTTAAGGACCGGGTGTCCATAGATGCTGCCGCGAAAATATTTCGGAAGCAGTTCCGGCGGCTGGATCTGTTGACTTACTGCATTGACCACACACCAGTTTTTGAGGATGATATCAGATTCGATAAGGCCCTGGATGTTCTTGATTTTATCCGCAAAAGCTGCCACTTCCTCTTCCTGCACATCAACCGCCGTAACAACACCTTTCGCGCTGGAATTGATCTGCACCAGATCTCCCACCTTCACAAACAGATCCGAACGATATGTATACTCACGTCCTGCCGGTACATTGTCTTTCAGAAATTTGCATTTAATCAGCATCATCTCACCTCGATTCTAAAATCCTTGTCATCGGATACCGACAGAATAATCATCTGCGTATCCAGCTCCGGCATATTGCCCCCAGAAACACGCTCTCCGTTATCAATAATGACCGGAGCCTTAACGCCAATGATGTTGGAAAGCACATTGACGATTTCCAGACCGATAACCAGCTTCTCCGCGCTCGATGTGGTGTTTTCTCCGTACGGAGAACCATTCTTCGTATAAACATCACAGACACGCTCAACACCGCCATTCTTCTGCTTGCGGAACATTTGAAAGCGGACCGTCTTGAAATGCTTGTTGATTTCGTCCGTCAGGTAGGAATCTTTCAGCGTCTGGAATTCTTCGCACTGAATCAGAATATTTTCTTCATTGGCAATCATCTGTACCTTGGCCTTAAACTGAGTTTCCAGATCTGCCACACGATCTTTCGCATCAGAAGCTTTATTGTAAGCGGCAAATTTCTTGTTCACCTCTTCCAGTTCCTGCTCCCATTTGACTTTCTGGCCCTTCAGCTGCTCACGGTAATCAGCACCAGTATTCATAGATCTCAGGCCATCCTCACAGGTCTTGATCTCCAGAACCAGTTTTTCATAAAACTGATTCTCTGACATATCCGGCACTAACGGAATCTTTTCAAGAGCTTCCATAGCTTCCGTCTTCTCCTTATTGGCAGAAATCTTCCGACTCTTAGCAGCTTCCAACTTAGTAGCAACCTCAACTTTGTTAGCTTCGTATTCCTTGATCTTGGCTGCACATTCACTGCCAGTAGCATTAATATCTGATATACGTTTCTTCTTTGATTCTTCAAATTCTTTTCTGTCAGAATCGTACTGAGCACGGTGAACAGCTTCCGACTCATCATGACCTGCAAGCAATTCTTCCTTCTTTTCTGCCGGAAGCAGCTGTCCGCATGTCGGGCAAACAAAATCATCTGCCTTTAATTCCGGCAACGGCTCATATGCATGGAACTGAGACCCCTTTACCTCGTTGTACTCCTCCATAAGCTTATCCCGCTGCGCTTTACTTTCTGCGATAACACGATCCAGCCGCTCAAGCTCTAACTCGCATTCTTTCTGAGCCTGCATTGCAGTACGGAAATCATCTTCTGCCAAATCAATGCGCTTCTGCGCTTCCCGGCGCTGTTTGTTAAGTGTCTCGATGGCAGCATTCTCTATGGTGGACTGCTTCGCTTTCAACTCCATGATATGACGCTGTTTCTCGGAATACTCGTCAACCGCCGCGGTGGTGCTTTCCATTTTCTGGTCAATCTCGACCAGATTTCTTTTAATATCGTTACGCTGCAGTTCCAGTTCGGCCACATCCACCTCAACGATATCCCGCTGACGCTCAGCGATGGAAGCCGAAATCTTATCACGCTCCTTGGTCATATCGGTAATGGAGCGCTTTGAAGTGGCACGGATTTCTTCCAACGTCTTTCCGCCGCGGATCATCTCCAGAAGTTTGCCATACTTGTTATCTGTATTGGCCTTTTCCAGAATCTCTTCCTCGGAAATTCCATTCACCAGAGACATAATCAGATCCAGTTTCTCGGCCTTGGTCAGCCGGAAGAATGCGGTCGGGTCCGTAATCAACATGAAGTTTTTCTCTGATACGATATCAGCAATCCGGCGCTTAAACTCTGTCTCGCTGATTTCTACATTGTTCCATGAGTAAATATTTCGATCACCCTCATGAACTTCAACCTCAGTTCCACGCTTCCGCACCCAGTTCTGACGCTGTGCTTTGCGGAGAACAACCTCGGTTCCGTCATTCTCTATCGTCAGCTCCACCACAACATCAATGTGATCGATGTCGATGCCTGCGGCATCGTACGGTCTCGGACGGAACTCCTTGCCCTCGCTCTTCCCGGTACTGGACTTTCCAAACAGCACCCAGAAGATGCCATCTGCGATACTGGATTTTCCTGTCCAGTTCTGCGCCGAAATCTCTGTCCGGCTGCCAAATTCAATTTCAAGGTTATTCAGCTTTTTGAAATTCTCAAATCTGGCTTTTTTGATTCTGATTTCTTTTGCCATCTTGCATTTCCTCCCGAACCTCTATATAATTAGAGGTGAAAATTTATTTCTTATTTTCTTGAACTTCGAGTGGCTCCACCCAC
>ERZ1034913.813-NODE-813-length-21951-cov-23.857371_pt1 | contig 21951 bp, 20 predicted proteins | sample MGYA00520697_ERZ1034913 | MGnify/ENA primary metagenome ERZ1034913 (study PRJEB33766, sample SAMN09781786) | gut metagenome | biome: gut microbiome | host: Homo sapiens | place: Madagascar | study: EMG produced TPA metagenomics assembly of the PRJNA485056 data...
GTAGGGAGGGGGGAGTCGAAACACCCCTCCCTACCTCTGGCCCAGCGGAGCGTCCTGCACACTTCGCCGCAAGCGCAGCACTCTCCCCTCTGCAATGAATAAATTCAAACGGCAGCGGCAGAAAGTTGAAACTTTCTCCCCCATCGGCCCTTTTCATTGCACCCGCTGGCAAAACGTGCTAAAATAGCCCTATTGTAAAAATGATTCATGTCAAAAACAAGAGGGATTCAAGAGGGGTATCGTATCATGGAATTTTCCAAACGACTGGACCTGTTCGGCGACGAGATCTTCGCCGCGCTGAACGAACGCAAGGTGGCGCTGGAAGCCCAGGGCCGCACCATCTATAATCTGAGTGTCGGCACGCCGGACTTCGCACCTGCTGAGCACATCCGCAAGGCCATGATGGACGCCGCCGCCGACCCGCAGAACTGGAAGTACAGCCTGCGCGATACGCCCGAAATGCTGGACGCCGTGTGCGGCTACTATAAGCGCCGCTTCGGCGTGGAGATCACGCCGGACCAGGTGGCCAGCTGCAACGGCAGTCAGGAAGGCTGCGGCCACATCGGCATGGTGCTGTGCGACGAGGGCGACACCGTGCTGCTGCCCACCCCCTGCTACCCGGTGTTCATCGCGGGCAGCCTGCTGGGCGGCGCAAAACCCTGGTATTACCCGCTGACGAAGGAGCACGGCTTCCTGCCTTACGTCAAGGACATTCCCGAAGATGTGGCCCGCAGGGCCAAGTATATGATCGTCTCGCTGCCTGCAAACCCGGTGGGCAGCGTGGGCACACCGGAGCTCTATGCAGAGCTGGTGGCCTTTGCCAAGAAGTACGACATCCTCATCATCCACGACAACGCCTACAGCGACATCATCTTTGACGGTGCCGTGGGCAACAGCTTCTTCAATACGCCCGGTGCCATGGATGTGGGCGTGGAGTTCTTCAGCCTGTCCAAGAGCTTCAACGTCACCGGTGCCCGCATCAGCTTCCTGGTGGGCCGCCGGGACGTGGTGGCCGCCTTCAAGAAGCTGCGCGGCCAGATCGACTTCGGCATGTTCCTGCCGGTGCAAAAGGCCGCCATCGCCGCCCTGACCGGCCCGCTGGACATGGTCAAGACCCAGTGCGGCCTGTACCAGCAGCGCCGCGACGCGCTGTGCGGCGGCCTGCGTTCCATCGGCTGGGACGTGCCGGACAGCCACGGCAGCATGTTCGTGTGGGCACCCATCCCGGAAAAGTACGCAAAGAGCATGGATTTCTGCCTGGACCTCGTGGAAAAGAGCGGTGTGCTGTGCACCCCGGGTTCCAGCTTCGGCCCTCTGGGCGAAGGCTATGTGCGCTTTGCCCTCACCCTGCCGCCGGAGCGCATTGCTGAGGCGGTAAAGTCTATCAAAGTGAGCGGAATCTTAGATTAAAAAACAACGGAAACGCCGCATGGACGTTCCCGTTGTTTTTTATGCGTTCACGATATTCTCTCCCCTGTCATCCAGCCAGGTACGCAGATTGTTGGTAGTAATGTCCATCAGCCGCTGCAGGGCTTCGTTTGTGGCCCATGCAATGTGCGGCGTCAGCAGGGCGTTGGGCAGGCCGCGCAGCGGGCTTTCCTGCGGCAGCGGCTCGGTGCCAAAGGCATCGGCGCCGTAGAAGCCAAGGCGGCTGCTTTTCAGTGCGTCGGCCACAGCCTGTTCATCCACCAGTGCGCCGCGGGCGGTGTTCAGCAAGATCATGCCGGGCTTTGCCTTGGCCAGCGTCCCGGCGCTGATGAGCCCCCGGGTCGCCGGGGTGGCCGGGCAGTGCAGGCTGAGCACATCGCTGCGGGCCAGCAGGGCGTCAAGATCCACGAACTCCACGCCGTCGGCTTCGTACTCCGGCCGCACCGTGCGGGTGCACACCAGCACCTGCATCCCAAAGGCTTTGGCAATGCGGGCTGTCTGGCGGCCAATGCTGCCGTAGCCGTAGATGCCGAAGGTCTTGCCCAGCAGCTCCACCTGGGGCAGCAGGCCGTAGGCGGCCGGGTCCTCGGTGCGCCACCGGCCGTCCTGCACAAGGCGGTCGTACCGGTCGGCGCACTGGCAGATGGCCAGCAGCAGGCTGAAGGTCATCTGCGCCACACTATAAGTAGAGTAGCCCGGCACGTTGGCCACAGCCACACCATGACGGCGGCAGGCTTCGAGGTCCAGGTTATCGGTACCGGTGGCGATGATGCCCACCCACTTCAGGTTCGGGCACCGGGCCAGCACCACTTCGTCGATGCGGCACTTGTTCAAAAACACGACCTCCGCATCCCCGATGCGCGGCACGACCTGCTCCGGGGCGGTGCGCCCATAAAAGGTGATGTCCGGCACCAGTGCTTCCACGCCGGACCAGTCCAGGTCACCGGGCTGAATGGCGTAATCTTCCAGAACGACTGCTTTCATTTCAACTTCCTCACTTTCCTGTCAGACCGGGTACAGCGCCAGCACGGTGCCCTGCGGGCTTTCGCGGCTTTCCAGCGCAGCATAGCCCTTTGCCAGCAGAATGGCCAGATGCACCCGGTCGGTCATCGGCACCCACACCGGCGGCACGTTTTGCCCCAGACAGTCTGCCTGCAGCCAGAAGCAGGGTGCAAGGCTGTCCAGCGGACGGATGGCCCGCAGGGCAAAGCCCTGCTGCAAATAAAGCGGCAGTAGCTCCTCGGCCGTGCACTCTGCCACCGCCCAGCGCGGGCGATGCCGGGCCAGAGCTTTCTGCCGGGCGGCGGCAGCCTCCAGCAGGGCCGGGAACGCTTCGGCGCGGCCCACCGGCGGGGCCAGAAAATACCCATCTGCCGCATTGCGCCCCCCTACAAAACTGCGCAGGGCTGCAGCGGCAGCGGTATCAGCATCCATGGGCAGCAGAATGCAGGCCGCATCCGGCACACGGCGCGCCCCGCACACGCCCCACACTTCGCCCACCGTGAGCATCCTCAGCACTTCGCTGCGGGGCCGGTACACGCAGCTCACCTCGCTGCGGATCAGCTGGCAGAACTCCTCTGCCGAGAGTCTTCTTGCCTGCCGCGTGCGCGGCGGCTCACAAACCTGGATCATTTCGGTTCCCCCATTCGTTTCAGAATGCTCTCAGCATACCGCAGGGGGACCAAAAATGCGCGCGAAACAGCGCCGACCGCTTTGTTTTATTGATCCAGTTTCACGTCCTCGCTCAGCACCTGGCCGATGGGCTTTGCGATGCACAAGTCGGCTTCGGCGTCGGCACCGGTGGGCTGCATGTTGATGACCACCAGATGGTCGCCCCGGAAGTAGCGGATGAGCCCCGCCGCCGGGTACACCACCAGGCTGGTGCCGCCGATGATGAGGGTGTCCGCATGGCGGATGGCATTCACCGCGCCGGAGAGCACCTCCTCGTCCAGCCCTTCCTCATAGAGCACCACGTCGGGCTTCACGATGCCGCCGCACTCGGTGCAGCGGGGCACGCCGGTAGAATTCGCGATAAAATCGACATCATAAAACTTGCCGCAGCGGGTGCAGTAGTTGCGCAGGGTGCTGCCGTGCAGCTCGTACACGGTCTTGCTGCCTGCGGCCTGGTGCAGCCCGTCGATGTTCTGGGTGACCACCGCTTTCAGTTTGCCTTCGCGTTCCAGCTTTGCCAGCCGCAGGTGGGCGGCGTTGGGCTTTGCGCCCTTCACGATGAGCTTATCGCGGTAAAAGCGGTAGAACTCCTCCGGGTGTTCCTCCCAGAAGGTGTGGCTCAGGATCGTTTCCGGGGGGTAGGCGTACTTCTGGTGGTAAAGCCCGTCCACGCTGCGGAAGTCCGGGATGCCGCTCTCGGTGGAGACGCCTGCCCCGCCAAAGAACACGATGCTGCTGCTTTTTGCAAGGATATCTTCCAGTGCCTGTACCATAAACAAAACCGCCCCTTTCGCTGTGCGTGTGTTTGTGTTAAGATAATTCCAGTATAGCACAAACCCACAGGAAAGGAAGCGGAAACTTTTGAACGTCTGGTATGTGAACAGCCTTCTGGGCACCTTCCGGCTGGAGGAGGAGGACGACGCGATCTGCGGGCTGACCCTCTGCCCGGACGGCGTGCCGGAGCTGGAGCCTTTGCCCCGCAAGGTGTGTGAGACGCCCCTGCTGCAGGAGGCCGAGCAGCAGCTGAACGAATACTTTGCCGGTGCCCGGAAGGAGTTCGACCTGCCCCTTGCCCCGAAGGGCACGGCTTTCCAGCAGGCCGTCTGGGCCGAGATGAACAAGATCCCCTACGGGCAGACCCGCACCTACGGCCAGCTGGCCGCCGCCATCGGTCGGCCCAAGGCCGCCCGCGCCGTGGGCGGGGCGTGCCACTGCAACCCCATCGCCATCATCCAGCCCTGCCACCGTGTGGTGGGCAGCAATGGCAAGCTCACCGGCTACGCCTATGGCGTGGAGATGAAGGAGTATCTGCTGGAGCTGGAACAGCAGGACGACAGATCGTTTCTCCTTGCAACTCAGCCTTGACAATATGGCAGATATGCCATATAATAAAATCGAGAAATCAAAATAGATCAGTTTACCGTTGAATTTTATGAAACAGCAGCCGGTGAGCGGCCTGCGAAGGATTTCTGGATTCACTGGACGTCAAAATGCGCGGAAAACTTGTCATGACCTTGAAAGTTCTGCAGGAGCAGGGCAACCGTCTGCGGGAGCCTTACAGCAAGCATCTGGAAGACGGCATCTTTGAGGTGCGCGGCAAGGTCGGCTCGGATATTTCCCGTGTGCTCTATTTCTTTTACTATGGCGGGCGCATTATCCTGACCAACGGCTTTATCAAAAAGACGCAGAAAACGCCCCGCAATGAGCTTGAAAAGGCAAAGCTCTGCCGCAAAGACTTTATGGAAAGGTTTGGTGAATGAGATGAAAACACTGGATATGTACCTGAACGAACAGCTGCAGGACGATGCTTTCCGTCAGGAATGGGAAGAAAATCAGCCTGAAATGGATATCATCCGCGCCATGGCCGACGCACGCATTGCGCAGAACCTGACCCAGAAGGAGCTTGCCGAGCGCACCGGCATCGATCAGGCCGACATCAGCAAGCTGGAAAACGGCACGCGCAACCCTTCCCTGAAGCTGCTGAAGCGTCTGGCCGACGGCATGGGAATGGACCTGAAGCTCGTCTTCACGCCCAAAAAGAACGGTCATCTTCCCACCGCACAATAATGAAAAACTACACAGAAAGCGGGGGGTTCATCACTGCGATGCCCCCGCCGTTCTTTTGCTCCTATTTTATTTACTGTGCGCTGTACGCACTGCCCATGGTCCAGGAGTTATCAGCGCTGTACTTTGCGTGGTTGCGCAAGTAGGTCACCCATGCGCCGTAACCGTTGCCGGCCGAGAGGTGCACACCATCCGGTGCGGCAAGCATCTCTTTCAGGTTGCCTTCGCCGTCGGCGAGAGCTTCCCACAGGTCGAGGTAGACGCAGCCCTTGCTGGCGGCCAGCTGGGCCAGCTGCTCGTTGACGCCGCGCAGCACATCGCTGGCAAGGCCCGGCTTTTTGGCAGCTGCCGAGGGGCGCACCGGCGGGATGGACTGCACATAGATCACGCAGTCGTCGCCCAGCGCTTCCCGCAGCATGTCCAGCATCTGGCCATAGTAAGCCAGGAAGCGATCCGATGCGCCCAGCGTGGTGAGGGTGTTGGTGCCCAGCAGGATATACAGCTTTTTCGGCTGGGCGGCGGCCAGCACATCCAGCGCCACCTCCTGCCCGCGGGTGGGGCTCTTGACCGCACTGCGGTTCACGATGGCGTCCGGGCCCACGCCGGTGTAGCCGCAGATGAGCGCCCCGCCCAGGTTGATCTGATAATCCGAGAAGCCCACGGTCAGGCTGTCGCCCAGGAAGGCCGCATCCGAGAAGTAATTCAGGTCCACCTGGCCGCAGCTGGGCTGGCGGATGACGCTGGCGTCGTAGGCTTTGACGGTATAGGCCCCGGCGCTCTGCTTTGCCGGGCCAAAGGTCTCCAGCGTGGCGGCCTGCGCACCGGCAGTGCCGTCCGTGGCGGCGCTGTCGGAAGCCGCTTCGCCCTGCATGGGCAGCGGTGCCAGAATGTTGGCCGCAATGCCGCTGGCGTTGGTGGCCGGGGTCTCGTCGGCACCCGCCGCACCGTGTTCCAGAATGGCGGTGATGGCGTAGGCCAGCAGCAGAATGGCAATAAACGCGCCCAGCAGCCGCAGCTTTCCGCTGACGCTGCCATGCTTTGCCCGGCGCGGCGCGGAATGATATTCGTGTGAAATGCCCATGGTATTTCCAGCTTTCTCCATTTTTCTCGCACGGTAAAAGGGTTTTACAGGCCCGGTGCCGTGCGCCTTTTCATTTTATCATAATTTTTTTGCCTGCGCAACCAATTGGGTCTTGCATACAACAGGCAAAACGGGTACAATAAGGATGTGGCAATTTTGCACATTTTACAAAAAGCGTGTGCACATGCCGCAAACTTTTTTGTATCACTTGCAACGTCCGGTTTGTTTGCCGCCGGTCTGCGGGCAGTGCAGGGCCCAAAGATCTCTCTCCTACGCACAGCGGCGCAGAGGCCGGAGACGTGCAGCGATGTACAAATGATAAGAACGGAATTTGTAAAAGGAGGTACTCATGGCCAAGAACGTCATCATTGGTCAGAGCGGCGGCCCCACCGCCGTCATCAATTCCAGCCTGGCAGGCGTGTACAAAGCCGCCTGCAGTCTGGGTGCAGACAAGGTGTACGGCATGAAGTACGGCATCGAAGGTCTGCTGAAGGAAGAACTGCTGGAACTGAACGTCCTGCTGGACGACCGCATGAGCATCGAGCTGCTCAAGCGCACCCCGTCCAGCTATCTGGGCAGCTGCCGTTTCAAGCTGCCGGACCCGGACGTGGATTCCACGCCCTTCGTCAAGCTGTTCACCCTGTTTGACAAGTACGATATCTGCGCGGTGTTCTACATCGGCGGCAACGACTCCATGGACACCATCGCAAAACTTTCCCGCTACGGCACACAGGTGGGCAGCAGCGTGCGGTTCATCGGCGTGCCGAAGACCATCGACAACGACCTTTGCCTCACCGACCACACCCCCGGTTACGGCTCGGCAGCAAAGTACATCGCCACCATCCTGAAGGAAGTCATCCGCGATTCTTCCGTGTATGACATCCGCAGCGTGACCGTGGCCGAGATCATGGGCCGCCACGCAGGCTGGCTTGCCGGTGCGGCCTGCCTGGCCGGCGGCGACGACTGCGAGGGCCCGGACCTGATCCTGCTGCCCGAAGTGCCTTTTGACGAGGAAAAATTCCTGACGAAGGTGGACCAGCTGCAGCGGGTGAAGCCCAACGTCATCATCGCGGCCAGCGAGGGCGTCAAGACCGCCGACGGCACCTATCTGTGCGATCTGGTGTCCACCGCCGGGCAGCTGGACGCCTTCGGCCACAAGGCCGTGCTCAGCGGCACCAGCCGCTACCTCTCGGAGCTCATCCACGACAAGCTGAACTGCAAGAGCCGTGCCATCGAGTTCTCGACCCTGCAGCGCTGCGCCAGCCACTTGGCCAGCCGCACCGACGTGAACGAGGCCTACGCCGTGGGCGGTGCGGCCGCAGCCGCAGCCTTTGCAGGCGAGACCGGCCGCATGATCGCGCTGGAGCGCATCTCCAGCTATCCCTACCAGTGCATCGCAAAGTCGGTGGACGTGCAGCAGGTGGCAAACCTTGAGAAAAAGGTGCCGCTGGACTGGATCACCCCCGACGGCATGCAGGTGACGGCGGCCTTTGAGGAGTACGCCCGCCCGCTGATTCTGGACGAGGTGACCCCCGTGTACGTCAACGGCACCCCGCGCCACATCCGCCTGTAAGTCCCCTTCCCCGCGTCTGTTTTTGTGCACCTGCACATTTGATAAATGCCAAAACAGAAAAACAAAAAAGGAGAAATCATCATGGGTAAAAATGCAATCGTTGGTCAGTCTGGCGGTCCTACTTCCGTCATCAATGCGAGCCTTGCGGGCGTCTTTGAAAGCTGCAAGAGCCGCGGTGCCGACATCGTCTACGGCATGTGCAACGGCGTCGCCGGTCTGCTGGAGGAGCGTGTGGTGGACCTTTCCACCGTGCTGACCGACGACCTGGACATCGAGCTGCTCAAGCGCACGCCGTCCAGCTTCCTGGGCAGCTGCCGCTACAAGCTGCCCGACTGGCACACCGACGAGGCCGTCTACAAGAAGCTGTTCGCCATTCTGGAAAAGCTGAACATCGGCTATTTCTTCTACATCGGCGGCAACGATTCCATGGACACCATCGGCAAGCTGGCCGAGTACGGCGAGCGCATCCAGAGCGACATCCGCTTCATGGGCGTGCCCAAGACCATCGACAATGACCTGATGGTCACCGACCACACCCCCGGCTACGGCTCCGCCGCCAAGTACATCGGCGTGGTGATGAAGGAAATCATCCGCGACGCCACCGTGTACGGCACCAAGTACGTCACCGTGGTGGAGATCATGGGCCGCAATGCCGGCTGGCTGACTGCCGCCGCTGCATTGGCTAAGAGCGACGACTGCGAGGGCGTGGACATGATCTGCCTGCCCGAGGTTCCCTTCAACGTGGACCACTTCATTGAGAAGGTGCGCGTGATGCAGGAGAAGAAGCCCAGCATCGTCATCGCCGTGTCCGAAGGCGTCAAGCTGGAGGATGGCCGCTACGTCTGTGAGCTGGCCGACGATGTGCACGCGGTGGACGCCTTCGGCCATAAGGCCCTGACCGGCACCGCACGCTACCTGGCAAACGTGGTGGCCCGCAATCTGGACACCAAGACCCGCTGCATCGAGCTCTCCACCCTGCAGCGCTGCGCCGGCCATCTGACCAGCCGCACCGACATCACTGAAGCTTATCAGGTGGGCGGTGCTGCCGCCAAGGCTGCCTTTGAGGGCATCACCGGCCAGATGGTGGCCCTGAAGCGCATCTCCAACAGCCCCTACCAGTGCACCACCGAGCTGCACCCCATCAGCGAGGTCGCAAACCTCGAAAAGAAGGTGCCGCTGAGCTGGATGAACGAAAACCACACCCAGATGACCGAGGAGTTCCTCGAGTATGCCCGCCCGCTGATCCAGGCCGAGCTGACCCCGCTGTACATTGCAGGTCTGCCGCATCACATCTACATGAAGAACCAGAAGTGATTTCTCCTGATTTGACTTTTCTCAAGGCATAATGAAAGCCCGTCCGAGTTTTGGCTCGGACGGGCTTTTTGCAGCCTTCCCCCTCGGGGGAAGGTGCTGAACGTAGTGAAGCGGATGAGGGGAAGCTGCCTTACGATTTCGTCTTGTGAAAACAGCATCTGACCGCTACTGTCCCTCATCAGTCGCTAACGCGACAGCTTCCCCCGAGGGGAAAGCCTATCAAACCGTTGCGCCCACCTTGGGTGCGCCGCCCGCAATTTCTTCTGCCGTCAGCGGCTTTGCCTCCACGGGGGCGTTCAGGCTCTCTTTGGCCACAGCCAGCATCAGCTTGATGCGGTTTTCCTGATTGACCTTGGTGGCGCTGGGGTCATAGTCGATGGGGGTGATGTTGGCGCTGGGGTACAGGGCACGAATTTTGTTCACCATGCCCTTGCCCACGATGTGGTTGGGCAGGCAGCCGAAGGGCTGGGCACACACGATGTTGCCATAGCCGCCCTGCACCAGCTCAATCATCTCGGCGGTCAGCAGCCAACCCTCGCCCATCTTGGCACCCAGAGAGATGATACCCTTGGGCTTTTCCACCAGTTCCTTGAAGGGGCCTGGCGCGTAGAAACCGGCGTCGGCTTCGGCCTTGAGCATGGCGCGCTCGATGCTGTCCAGCCAGTTCAGGAACTGGTCGATGCCGATCTTCACGGCCAGCTTGCCGCCGTACAGGATGTGGTCCTCGCCCATGTTGAAGGCGCAGTACTGCACAAAGCCCATCAGACCCGGGAAGTTCACCTCGCAGTCCTGACTTTCGAGGAACTTCTGCAGGTCGTTGTTGCCCAGCGGGCTGTACTTGACGTAAATTTCGCCCACGACGCCCACCTTGACCTTGGGCACCCGGGTGATGGGGATGTTTGCAAAGTCCGCTGCAATGAGCGGGAAGGTGTGCTTCATCTCTTTTGAGGTGTAGCCCTTGCCTGCCAGCAGCACACGGCCCAGACGGGTGACCCACAGGTCTACCATCTTGTCGGCGGCGCCCTTCTCATTTTCATACGGTGCCACCTGATTGCGCAGGGCGCACAGCATGTCGCCGTAGAAAATGCAGGCCAGCGCGCGGCGGGCCAGCGGCAGGGTCATCTGGAAGCCGCTGTCTTTTTCCAGGCCCGAGAAGTTCAGGCTGGCGACAGGAATTTGCGGGTAACCGGCCTTGACCAGTGCCTTGCGCAGCAGGTGGATGTAGTTGGACGCACGGCAGCCGCCGCCGGTCTGGGTGATGAGCAGAGCAGTGTGGTCGAGATCATACTTGCCGCTGTTCAGTGCGTCCAGGAACTGGCCGATGACCAGCAGAGCCGGATAGCAGGTGTCATTGTGGACGTATTTCAGGCCCAGCTGTGCCACAGCACTGCCGCAGTTGCCCAGAATTTCGCACTTGTAGCCGTCGTAGCGCAGGGCGTACTCCAGCAGGCGGAACTGGGTAATGGCCATGTTGGGGATGAGGATGGTGTGGGTCTTCTTCATCTCCGGGGTAAATTTGGGGTAATTGTATTCCATAGGTTCCTCCTATGTGGTCTATCGTGAGCGAATCTTGGCTCTCCCTCTGGGAGAGCTGGCGCGCAAGCGCCTGAGAGGGCGAACCCGTTCATCGTGGTCAGCATCTTCGCCCTCTCCGTCACGGCTCACGCCGTGCCACCTCTCCCAAAGGGAGAGGCAAGAAAGGCGCTTCTGAATTTTAAGCTTTTTCTTTTCCTTCCGCCTTTTCTTCGGCCATCTCGTCGCGCTCGTCCAGAGCGGCGAACAGGCTGCGCAGGCGGATGTTCACAGCACCCAGGTTGGTGATCTCGTCGATCTTGAGCTGGGTGTAGAGCTTGCTGCCCTCCTGCAGAATTTCGCGGGTCTCGTCGGTGGTAATGGCGTCCACGCCGCAGCCGAAGGACACCAGCTGCACCAGGTCCATATCCTTCTGGGTGGTGCAGTATTTGGCGGCGGCATACAGGCGGCTGTGGTAGGTCCACTGGTTCAGCACGCTGGTGGGGAACTTCTGCACCCGGTTGGAAATGCTGTCCTCGGTGACAACGGCGGCCCCGTGGCGGGTAATCAGGCGGTCGATGCCGTGGTTGACCTCCGGGTCCACATGGTACGGGCGGCCTGCCAGCACGATGATGCGCTTGCCCTGACGGCGTGCCTCGTCGATGATGGCGCTGCCCTTCACGCGGATCTTTGCCATGTGGGACTCGTACTCCGCATAGGCCGCGTCGGCTGCAGCCTGCACTTCCTTCTCAGAAATGCCGCCGAAGTACTTGGGCAGGATGTCCTTTGCCATCTTGTGCACAAAGTCCTTCGGACGGTGGATGCCCACATAGTCATAGATGAACTTGGTGCCTTCCAGCTCCGGGCAGTTGCCGGCCAGAACCTCGGGGTAATAGGCCACCACGGGGCAGTTATAGTGGTTGTCACCCAGGCCCTCGTCCACATTGTAGGTCAGGCAGGGGTAGAAGATGGCATCCAGCTGCATCTGGCTCAGAGCCTTGATGTGGCCGTGGCTCAACTTGGCCGGGAAGCAGGCGGTGTCGCTTGGGATGGTAGCCTGACCGGCCAGATACAGCCCGCGGCTGGACACCGGGCTGGTGTGCACCGCAAAGCCCAGCTTCGTCCAGAATGCCCACCAGAAGGGCAGCAGTTCGTAGAAGCCCAGGCACAGCGGGATGCCGATGGAGCCGCGCTTACCGGCCACCGGCTTGTAGTCGGCCAGCAGCTGCTGCTTGTAGGCGTACAGGTTCAGGCTGTCGTCGGCGCTCTTGCCGGTGACGGGCTTATCGCAGCGGTTGCCGGAGATGTACTTGCGGCCATCCGCAAAGGTGTTGACGGTGAGCTGGCAGTGGTTGCCGCAGCCGCCGCACTTGACGCTGACCACCTTCTGCTCGAACTTTTCCAGTTCTTCCTCGCTCATCATAGCCGAGGTGGTGCTGTGGGCCTTCTGGCTCTGGCGCAGGCCGAACAATGCCGCGCCGTAAGCGCCCATCAGACCGGCGATGTCCGGGCGGATGACCTCCACGCCCATCTCCTTTTCAAAGGCGCGGAGCACGGCTTCGTTGTAGAAGGTGCCGCCCTGCACCACGATCTTGCGGCCCAGTTCTTCGGGGCTGGACGCGCGGATGACCTTGTACAGTGCGTTCTTGACCACGCTGATGGACAGGCCGGCCGAGATGTTCTCAATGCTGGCACCGTCCTTCTGGGCCTGCTTCACCGAGCTGTTCATGAACACGGTGCAGCGGCTGCCAAGGTCCACCGGGCGGTCTGCGAACAGACCCAGCGCGGCAAACTCCTTGACGTCATAGCCCAGGGCCTGCGCAAAGGTCTGCAAAAAGCTGCCGCAGCCGGAGGAGCAGGCTTCGTTCAGGAAGATGTTGCTGATGGCACCATCCTCGATCTTGAAGCACTTCATATCCTGACCGCCGATGTCGATGATGAAGTCCACATCCGGCATGAAATATTTGGCTGCGGTAAAGTGAGCAACCGTTTCCACCAGACCGTAATCGCAGCGGAAGGCGTTCTTCACCAGTTCTTCGCCGTAGCCGGTGGTGGTCACGCTGGCCACCTGCAGGCCCGGGTGCTCTTTATAAATTTTCAGCAGCTGCTCCCGGATGAGGGGCAGCGGGTTGCCGAGGTTCGGCTGGTAGTTGGTGTAGAGGATCTGGCTCTTTTCGTCCACGACCACCAGCTTGACGGTGGTGGAACCGGAGTCGATGCCGATGTGTACCGGGCCGCACTGAGCGCTGAAGGGCACGCGGGGCACGCTGTGGGACATGTGGCGTGCGTGGAAGGCCTCGTATTCTTCCTTGCTGGCGAACAGCGGCGGCTCGCTGGCGTAGGTGGCGGTGGCGGCGTACTGGTCCAGCGCGTCGGCCACTTCGCTCAGCACGAAGGCCTTGTCGGCATAGAGGGCAGCGCCCAGCGCCACATACAGCAGGCTGTTTTCCGGGCAGGTGCCGGTGACGTTCAAAGCTTCGTCAAAGCTCTTGCGCAGCACGGTGCTGAAGGTGAGCGGACCACCCAGATACAGGATGTTGCCCTTGATGGGGCGGCCCTGTGCCAGGCCTGCAATGGTCTGGTTGACCACAGCCTTGTAGATGCTGGCAGCGATGTCCTCGGTGCGGGCACCCTGGTTGATCAGCGGCTGCACGTCACTTTTTGCGAACACGCCGCAGCGGGAGGCGATGGTGTAGGTACGCTGGGCATTCTCAGCGGCCTTGTTCATCTCGTCGGCACTCATCTTCAGCAGAGTGGCCATCTGGTCGATGAAGGCACCAGTGCCGCCGGCACAGCTGCCGTTCATGCGCACTTCGGTGCCGTTGGTCAGAAACAGAATTTTGGCATCCTCGCCGCCCAGCTCGATGACACAGTCGGTCTCCGGCACGAAGCGCTTGACCGCCACGCGGGTGGAGAACACCTCCTGCACAAAGGGCACGCCGCAGCTGTCGGCCAGGCCCATGCCGGCAGAGCCGGAGATGCTCAGCAGCGCCTTCTCGCCATGCAGCTGCTCGGCATCAATGCGGCGCAAAAGCTCCTGCGCCTTTTCCAGGATATGACTGTAATGTCGTTCGTATGTAGAATACAGCAGCGTATCATGTTCATCCAGCACCACGCACTTGATGGTAGTGCTGCCGATGTCAAGACCTACTCTCACGTTGTTTTTCCTCCTAAGGACAAATGCCGGAGGCCAGGCCCCCGGTAAACGGCAAAAACTCTCTGCCAGAAATTGTTTGTTAGCGAATCATCTCGTCCGTTCGCATACAGGTGTATTATAATCCAATTTTGCGGCACAATCAATGTGCTGGTCTTATTTTACACGGAAAAAATAGTATTTTCCGCTCGAAAAGTTAAACATTTTGTGAACTTGCCTGCTTTTGGGGCACTGTTTTTCCGCGCAGCAAAGTTTCTTTGCCGCATCGCGCAAAAAAGGGCCGCTGCACGGATGGGGTGTTCCCACCGCACAGCGGCCCTGCTGCTTTTCTTCTTATAATGTGTCAGAGATCGTCGGGGTCGCCGCGCTCCGGCATGGTGCGCAGCTCCTTCACCAGCATGGTGCGCAGCTGATACCGCTTTTGCATCTGCGTGAACCCGCTGTCCGCGTGCAGCTCCACCGTCTGCCCAACGCTGCGGTCGCTGCTGAGCGGGATGGTCACCACTGCCTGCGTGCCGCATTCCGGCGCTTTTTCCACCCGCAGGCCCCAGCCCATGCGGCGGCAGCACTCGCGGCAGAGCAGCAGGCCCAGCCTTGCCCCGCCCAAAAAGCACTGCCGGTTCCTCAGCCAGGCGTCCTCCCCGCTGTCCGGCAGGCCGCAGCCGTTGTCCAGCAGCGTCAGCTGCCAGAAGCTCTCGCTGCGCCGCAGCACGATCTGCACTTTGCCGCCCTCGCTGCAGGCGCGCAGCGCATTGGACAGCAGATGCAGCAAAAGCAGCTCGGCATCGCTGCGCTCGGCCAACACATGGCAGGTGGTCCAGCCGCCGTAGTCCAGCGTCAGCTCCACCTTGAGCTGCTCCTGGACCATATCCGCCTGTGCCGCGATCTGCTGCAGAAGATCGCACAGGTCCATGGGGTAAAGACGGGGCAGTTCTTCTGCGCGAAGATACTCCAGCAGAGTCATCACCTCGTTCACGGTACGGTCCAGCTGGGCGCTTGCCGCGCTGATGTCCGTCACCGCCTGCCGGGACTCCTGATCGGCCCCGGTGCGGGCAAGGTGCTGGTCCAGGTATTCGCAGTTGCGGCTGATGAGGGTCAGCGCATGAAAGCACGCCTGCTCCACAGCCTTCTGCGGCACGGCCTGGACCGACAGCTCGGTGGGTTCATTCTGCAGCATCTGCTCCATTCTGTTGCTCCTCTCAGGCTGCCGGTCACGGCTCTTTCTGCCGCCGCAGCTGGTTCTTGACCGCGTAGATCAGCTTGCCCGTGGTCAGTTTATCCCCGGCAAAGCCGTTTTCCTGTTTGAAGGTGCTCCACGCCTCGTTGGGGGCGGCTTCCAGCTGGTCGATCATCCGCCGGATGCCGCTGTCCACCGCCGAGACCGAGACATTGTACTGCTGGCCCACGGCCTGCAAAATCTCCTTGCGGATGGCCATCTTCTGCGAGTTGCCGAACACCACGCCCACCGCGCAGGTCAGGTAGCCGCAGTTCACATCCGGCTGCTGCAGGCCCCAGCTGTCGTAAAGCGCGTGGCACTGGCGCTCCAGTTTCTGGCCCTGCTGGCCCGGCATCCGGTACAGCTCCCGCAGCAGGCTTTTCAGGTCTGCCTGCTCGACGCAGAAGATCCCTTCCTCCGTTTCCATGCACAGGGCCGATTCGTTGTTGCGCCGGGCCTCGTTGAACAGCAGCAGCACCGGCCGCTGCTCCAGCGCACGGATGTGCTCCATGAACTCCAGCCCGGTCATATCCTCCATCTCGTTGCACAGGATGGCCACGTCGAACGAGTGGTCCTGCTGCAAGCACCGGAACAGGCGTTCCCCGCTCAGAAAGCAGGTGCAGCTGATGGGAGCCCCTTCCTCCTCCAGATAATGCTTCTGGACACGCAGCTCTTTGCGGTCGTAGCTTGCAAGGGCGATCTTCAGTGGTTTGAACATGCGGTCATTGTCCACGCAGCGCCCCGCCTTTCTGCTCAAGCCGATCTGCCGTGGTCAGTTCCTCCATCACATCCTGCCAGATCTCCGGCTGCACGCCATTTTCACACAGATATTGCAGGATGCGGTAGCAGGATTCCGGCGCGGCAGCCAGATACAGGCTCTCCATGCGCGGCCCGCTGCCGGTGCGGCAAAGTGTCAGCCGACAGCCGTTTTCATCTTCGGCATCCAGTGAATATACCAGCGTATACGCCTTCTGCAGACCGTCGATCGTAGAAAACTGACGAATCATGGGTGAAAATGTACGTTCCATATGAGTTCCTCCTTGCTACAAGGCTTTCCGACGCTTTTCGGCGCCCCTTGTTTTTCCTTTTTCTATTTTAAAGAGCAAAGCGGGAACCGTACAATCCTTAAAAAGTGTCTAAAAACGTCATTTTCATTTTTGCGCTGTTTTTGTGTCGTTTTTCCGTTTTCTGCGACGAATCAGCGCGCGATCATACGTTTTATCGTGTTTTATTTGTGTCGTTCTTCCGACACATTTTGGGCCTCGGCGTGCCGTTTCAGCCCCGGTACGCATCACCTCTTTTAAAATAGCACGAATCCGGCGCAAATTCAACCGTCTGGGAATTCTTTCCCGCTTTTTTACCGGGAAAAGTCTGTTTTCTGCCCAAAATCATCGCAGGTGCAAATTTTCTCAGCGTATTATACATAGTTTCTTCACATTCTTCTGATAGAATAAAATGGTTTATTGTCAAACTGCGAGAAAAGTCTGTTTTATAATAGGTACAACGAACGGCGCTTTTGCGGAAAAGCAGCCGGAAAGGCACGGCACATGCTTCAACTCAACCACATCCGAAAAGAATACCGCACGGGCGACCTTGTCCAGAAAGCGCTGGACGATGTCAGCCTGAACCTGCGCGACAACGAATTTGTCGCCATCCTCGGCCCGAGCGGCTCCGGCAAGACGACGCTGCTGAACATCATCGGCGGCCTGGACCGCTACGACAGCGGCGACCTTGTCATCAACGGCGTCTCCACCCGGAAGTACACCGACCGCGACTGGGACTCCTACCGCAACCACACCATCGGCTTTGTGTTCCAGAGCTACAACCTCATCCCGCACCAGACGGTGCTGGCCAATGTGGAGCTGGCCCTGACCATCTCCGGCATCTCCAAGGCCGAGCGCCGCCGCCGGGCAGCCAAAGCGCTGGAAGATGTGGGCCTGGGCAGCCAGCTGCACAAGCACCCCAGCGAGATGTCCGGCGGCCAGATGCAGCGCGTGGCCATCGCCCGCGCCCTGGTGAACAACCCCGACATCCTGCTGGCGGACGAGCCCACCGGTGCGCTGGACAGCGAGACCAGCATCCAGGTGATGGAGCTGCTGAAGGAAGTGGCCCGGGACCGGCTGGTGGTCATGGTCACCCACAACCCCGAGCTGGCCGAGCAGTACGCCACCCGCATCGTCCGGCTGAAGGACGGCGTCATCCGTGCGGATTCCGACCCCTTTACGCCGGACACCGCCGTGCTGACGCCGCCGGTGCACAAAAACCTGGGCCATTCGTCCATGTCCCCCCTCACGGCCCTCTCGCTGAGCTTCAACAACCTGCTCACCAAAAAGGCCCGCACCCTGCTCACCGCTTTTGCAGGCTCCATCGGCATCATCGGCATCGCGCTGATCCTTTCGCTCTCCAACGGCGTCAGCAACTATATCAGCGATATGGAGCGCTCCACCCTTTCGGAATATCCCATCCAGATCACCTCCAACGGGGTGGACCTGGCCTCCCTGCTGGACCCGGAAAGCTATGCTTCCGCCGTCAGCGGCGAGACTTCGGCCAGCTCCGACTCCTCGCTGGAAGGCATGGTCACCGCGCGCCGCCTGCTCTCGCAGCTGACCGAGAACACCACCAACATCAACGACCTGAGCGCCCTGCGGGACTATCTGGAAAGTGACGCTTCTTCTGTAAAGGAGAACGCGGCCTCGGTGGAATACGCCTACGGCGTTGCGCCCCAGCTCTACCGCCAGAATGCGGATGGCACCGTGCGCCGGGTCTTCCCGGACAACACCCTCTCGAGCCTGAACAACACCACCACGGCGGCCGGCATCGTCTCCTCCATGAGCAACCAGAACGTGTTCTGCGAAATGGCCGAGGAGCCCTCCCTTTACGAGGACCAGTACGACGTGAAGGCAGGCCGCTGGCCGGACCGCTACGACGAAGCCGTGCTGGTGCTGAACGCCGACGGCAGCGTTTCGGACTACGCGCTCTACCTGCTGGGCCTGCTGGACGACGCCGAGCTGGACAACTTCATCCGCGAATATACCAAGAACCACAACATCGACCTGCCCGAGGACTACGGCACCTACAACTACGAAGACTTCCTCGGCCTTTCCTATAAGATCATCACCACGTCCGACCTGTATGCCTACGACGAAGACCTCGGATTCTGGCGCAGCCACGCCGACGACGAGGATTATCTGGAGCAGCTGGCCGCCGAGAGCCCGGCTTTGACCATCGTGGGCGTGGTGCAGCCCAAGGCTGACGCCTCCTCCACCATCCTTCCCACCGGCGTGGCCTACACCCACGCGCTGACCTACTACACGATGGACCACGCGGCGGAAAGCGAGATCGTCAAGCAGCAGCTGGAAAACCCGGATGTGAACGTGCTGACCGGTGAGCCCTTTGAGGCCGGCGAAGATTCCGACGGCTTCGACATCACCTCGCTGTTCTCGGTGGACACCGACGCGCTGCAGAGCGCCTTCCAGTTCGACTCCAGCAAGCTGCAGTTCGACCTGAGCGGTGCCTTTACACTGAACGGCAGCTCGGTCGATCTTTCCAGCCTGCTGGACCCCGCGGATTTCTCGCTGGACCTGGGGGACCTGGACCTGAGCGACATCGACATGAGCGATGTGGAGCTGCCCACCATGGAGGATATGGACCTGAGCAGCCTGTTCGAGGGCATGGACCTGTCCATCTCGCAGGATGCGCTGCAGCAGCTGATGAAAGACATCATGAACGGCTACAAGCGCTATATCATCGGCAACGGCATCCTGAACCTGGACAAGATCGGCTTCTCGTCCTATATGGAAAGCGACCTGTTCAAGCAGATCCTGTCCGACTCCATGGGCGATCTGCTGGACACCTCTGGCCTGCAGGAGCAGTTTGCCGCTTCCCTGCAGCAGAACCTGCAGACCGTGATGACCAGCTATCTGGAACGTTACTCCGAACAGCTGGGCCAGAAGCTGGGCGAAGCGCTGCAGGCGAAGCTCACCGCCGCCATCCAGACCCAGATGAGCACGGTGATGCAGCAGCTGATGAGCCAGCTGGCCGGCCAGTTCAGCCAGCAGATCCAGACCGCCATCCAGACGAACATCGCCGCACTGGGCAGCCAGATGGAAGACGCCCTGCAGATCGACGCAGAGACCTTCCAGAGCGCCATCCAGCTCAACATGTCCAACGACGAGCTGGTGAACCTGGTGAAAAACACCCTGCAGTCCACCTCCACCACCAGCACCAGCGTCCTGGCCTCGCTGGGCTACGTGGATTACTCCACGCCGGGCTCCATCTGGATCTACCCCAAGAGCTTTGAGTCCAAGAACCAGATCGTGGACGAGCTGAACGCCTACAACGACGCCATGCGCGCCCAGGGCGAAGACGACAAGGTGATCGTGTTCTCGGATACGGTGGGCACCCTGATGAGCGCCGTGACCAAGATCGTGGATATGGTCAGCAATGTGCTGGTGGCCTTTGTGGCCATCTCGCTGGTGGTATCCTCCATCATGATCGGCGTCATCACCTATATCAGCGTGCTGGAGCGCCGCAAGGAGATCGGCATCCTGCGTGCCATCGGTGCTTCCAAGCGCAACGTCTCGGAGGTGTTCAACGCCGAGACCTTCATCATCGGCCTGTGCTCCGGCGTCATGGGCGTGGGCCTGAGCCTGCTGCTGCTCATCCCGGGCAACATGCTCATCCACTCCATCTCCGGTTCCAGCGATGTGACCGCCTCGCTGCCGCTCTCTGCGGCGCTGATCCTCATTGCGCTGGCCACCCTGCTGACCATCCTGGGCGGCCTGATCCCCGCCCGCAGTGCGGCCAAGAGCAACCCGGTCATCGCCCTGCGCTCGGAGTAAGCGCTCCCTCAAATACCCGCATAAAACAGAACACCGCCGCGGCTTCTCCCCTGCTTTTTGCAGGAAGAACGCCCACGGCGGTGTTTTTTGTTTGTTATAGGGATCGGCGGCCAGTTACAGGTAAGCCACGGTCTCGCTCAGCGGCTTGCGCGAATCGTGGTTCGGCAGCGGCTTCACGCCTTCGGCAGCGTAGCCGAGGTCCAGGAGCATCAAGATCTCCTCGTTCTCCGGCAGGCCCAGGGCTTTTGCCAGCTGGTCCGGGTCGAAGAAGTTGACCCAGCAGCTATCCACGCCCTCGTTGGCGGCGGCCAGGATCATGTGAGTGGCCACGATGGTGGCATCCTCCACGCCGGAGGTGCGCTTGCCACCGGGGTAAGTGAACATGTTGTTGCGGTCGAACGCCGCCACTACGCAGGTGGGTGCGCTGTAGCGGCAGGGCGTAGCCTGGTCGATCTTCGCCAGCCCCTCTGCCGACTGGACGACATAGATGCGCTGCTCCTGGAAGTTTTTCGCCGTCGGTGCCAGCCGCCCGGCCTCCAGGATCGCGCGGAGCTTCGCGTCTTCCACCTTGCGCTCGCCGAAGTTCTTGCAGGAATAGCGTTTTTCAATGACCTGAGTAAATTCCATTTTGTTTCCCTCCTGTCGCTTGGAACGGTCCTTCTTTGTGTATTGTACCACGCCCTGCCAGAAAATTCCACTGCTGTTTTGTGCAGCGACGCGGCTGTGTGCAAGAGGGCGCAAAGCTGGCCCGTGAAAACCATGTAGACCTGATCCTTGCCGTGGGCGGCGGTTCCGTGTCCGACTGCTGCAAGGTGGTGTCGGCGCAGGCAAAGGCGGACTTTGCCTTCCTCGACCCGACCTATTCCCTGTCGGTTCCGTTCAAGCAGGTTATTTCCGGCGCATTCGATACCCTGAGCCACGCCATGGAAACCTACTTCGGCAAGCCGGATGAGAACAACCTCTCCGACGACATCAACGAAGCCGTCATGCGCAGCGTTATCCGCAACATCCGCGTTCTGCTGACCGATAAGGACAACTACGAGGCCCGCAGTGAACTGGCATGGGCTTCGGCCATGGCAGAGAATGGCATCCTGAAGATCGGCAAAATCACCAACTTTCAGTGCCACATGATCGAGCATCAGCTGGGTGCCTACACCAACTGCAACCACGGTGCCGGTCTGGCCGTCATCCACCCGGTGCTGTACCGTCACCTGCTCCCGGCCAACACCGCACGGTTCGCTCGCTTTGCACAGAATGTCTGGGGCATCGACCCGGCAGGCAAGAGCGAGCTGAAGCTGGCACAGGCTGGTGTGGAAGCTCTGGCGTCCTTCATCAAGGAGATCGGCCTGCCCACTACCTTTGCAGAGCTGGGCATCCCGGCGGACACCGACCTCAAGGCTGTGGCCGATTCCACCGTGCTCACCGGCGGCTGCTGCAAGAAGCTGAGCCGCGAAGAACTGCTGGACATCCTCAACGAGTGCAGGTAATATACAGGCCCTTGAGAGAGATGGCTCACATGGGAGTTCAAAGGGGGCCAAATCATGAGCATGAAGTACACTACTCCTGCCCAACACAAAAGCGACCTCCGCAATGTGTGCGGCACCTTTGCCATTGAGGGAATAACCATCAGCAAAGATACACGCAGCAACCTTGACCGCATTGGCAGCGGTCAGGCCAGCTATCAACAGGTCGTGAATGAATTGCGCGCAAAGTACGCAAAGAAGGACTGATTATGTTCTCAAAGTATGATGTCTACACCACAGTGCAGTCCATGTACTGCTAGGGCAGCAATTCTTGACCGTCTTTTGTGAAGGTGATGGGTTACAAGATGGAGCACAGCTTTCTCCGCAATGATCTCGATTGAAAACAACTGCACATATAAAGCAAAAAAGGAATACTCTTACTTGTCAATCTGCTGTAGAAAATCACCTAAGTTTGGATAAAATTAACAAAGTGAAAAAGAAACCCGTTTCTATCTTGACACTCCACAAAGAATATGGTATTGTAGTCAAGCATAAAATAAATTATTCTTCAAGTGCTTAATTTGTTTGTGCCTTACAAAAAAGAAAAATGTACGTGAGCAGCGTCGTTGGATTG
>ERZ1034913.816-NODE-816-length-21923-cov-5.648665_pt1 | contig 21923 bp, 20 predicted proteins | sample MGYA00520697_ERZ1034913 | MGnify/ENA primary metagenome ERZ1034913 (study PRJEB33766, sample SAMN09781786) | gut metagenome | biome: gut microbiome | host: Homo sapiens | place: Madagascar | study: EMG produced TPA metagenomics assembly of the PRJNA485056 data set...
GCCCAGGCTATCGGCGCGCTTGCCTACGGCACCGAGACCATCGAGCCGGTTGCCAAGATCACCGGCCCCGGCAACGCCTACGTCGCTGCCGCGAAGAAGATCGTGTCGGGCGATGTAGGGATCGACATGATCGCAGGCCCCTCTGAGGTGTGCGTAGTCGCTGATAAAACGGCAGATCCCGCGCTCGTCGCCATCGACCTTATGGCCCAGGCCGAGCACGACCCCCTGGCCGCCTGCTACCTCGTCACCTTCTCCGAGGAATACGCCGACCAGATCGAGGCCGCCATCGAGCGCCACGTGAAGCACTCCACGCGCGCGGAGATCACCATGGCGTCGCTCAACGACCACGGCCTGATCACCATCTGCCCTGACCGCAAGGCTGCAATCCAGGCGGTGAACGTGATCGCCCCCGAGCACCTCGAGCTGCATGTGGAAAACGCCATGGACCTGCTCGGATCAATCAAGAACGCGGGCGCAATCTTTTTGGGGGAGTGGACCCCGGAGGCGGTCGGCGACTATGTGGCCGGCCCCAACCACACGCTTCCCACCGGCGGCACCGCGCGCTACGCGAGCCCGCTTTCAGTCGAGGAGTTCGTGAAGAAGTCGTCCATCATCCAGTACACCCCCGAAGCGCTCGCGGCCGACGCCGACTCCGTCATGACGATCGCTCGCCACGAGGGCCTGTGGGCGCACGCGATGTCCGTCGAGCTGCGCTGCAACGAGCTCGCTGGCAAACCGACCGAAGTCGATGCAGGTGAGAGCGTTGAATAGCGTGAGGCAGTCCGCCCCTCAGCTGCAGGGGCTTGTGCCCTACGACCCGAAGTACCTTCCCGCGAGGGCATATCTTTCCGCGAACGAGAACCCGCGCGACGTGGAGACCGAGATTCGCCAGAAGATTATCAGCGCCATTCGCAAGGTACCTTTGAACCGCTACCCCGATCCGTTGGCGAACGACCTGCGCGACATGATCGCCGAGGCGAACGGGCTCGACCGCGACCAGGTGCTTCTGGGCAACGGCGGCGACGAGCTTTTGTTCAACATCGCGCTCGCCTGGGGCGGGCCGGGACGCAAGTTCTTGAACCTGCCGCCGACGTTCTCGGTGTATGCGGCCAACGCGCGACTCACGGGCACCGAGGTCGTCGACGTGCCGCGCCTTGCCGACTACTCCATCGACGAGGAAGCGGTCTTCACGCGCCTCGGGCAAGGCGACATCGACTACGTCATCGTGGCCAGCCCGAACAATCCCACCGGCAAGCTCGCGAACGAGGAGTTCCTCGCAAAGCTCCTCGACGCCACCGACGCGCTCGTCCTGGTCGACGAGGCGTACTTCGAGTTCTCCCGCACGACGATGCGCCCTTACCTCGCGATGCACAAGAACCTGCTCATCCTGCGCACGTTCTCGAAGGCGTTTTCGCTCGCGGGAGTCCGCATGGGCTACATTTTGGGAAACGCCGAGGTCATCCGCGAATTTTTGAAAGTACGCCAGCCGTATTCGGTCGACGCGGTCTCACAGGCAATCGCACGCGAGGTGTTCTCCGAGCGCCAGAAGTTCGAGCACGGCATCATGGCAATCATCTCCGAGCGCGACCGCTTGCTCGAAGAGCTGGCGAAGGTGCCGGGGATAACCGTGTATCCTTCGGACTCGAACTATATCCTGTTCAAACTCGAAGGCGCCGACAAGGTGTGGGAGGCCCTCTACGCGCGCGGCATCCTCGTGCGCGACTTCTCCCATGCGCCGATGCTCGAGAACTGCCTGCGCGTATCGGTAGGGACCGAAGAGGAAAACGACGAGTTCCTCGCCGCACTGCGCGAAATCGTGGCGAGCAAGTAGGAAGGGATGCACATGAGCGAGCGGACCGCACGGATAGCACGCACCACGAAGGAAACCGACATCGAGCTGTCGATCGACCTCGACGGCACCGGCGTGACCGACATCGACACCGGCATCGGCTTTTTCGACCACATGCTCACCGCCTTCGGGCGCCATGGACTGTTCGACCTGTCGGTGCGCGCGGAGGGCGATCTGGAAGTCGACGGTCATCACACGGTGGAAGATGTCGGCATCGTCGCAGGCCAGGCCTTCGCACGCGCACTTGGTGACAAGCGCGGCATCAGACGCTTCGGTTCGATCGCCCTGCCCATGGACGAGGCCCTCATCCTGGCGGCGGTCGATATCTCGGGCCGCGGCCAGCTCTTCTGGGAAGCCGACGTCCCGGCAGTCATGGTGGGCTCCTTCGACGCGACGCTCGCCAAGGAGTTCTTCATCGCCTTCGCCGCAAACGCGGGCGTGACGCTTCATATCCGCGAGCTTGCCGGGGAGAACACCCATCACGTGATCGAGGGCATGTTCAAGGCGGTGGCGCGCGCGATGCGCCAGGCGGTCGAGGCCGACCCGCGCATGGGCGATGCGCTGCCGACGACCAAAGGCGCTCTGTAGGAGATGCGAATGATAGCGGTAGTCGATTACCAGAAGGGCAACCTGAAGTCCGTCGAGCGCGGCCTCATTGCCGCAGGTGGCGAGGCCTTCATCACGGCGGACGCGTCCGAGATAGCCAAAGCGGACGCCATCGTCTTGCCAGGTGTCGGAGCCTTCGCGGATGCGGCGGCAACGATGTGCGAACTCGGGCAGATGGAGGCCATTCGCGACCGCGTGCGCGCAGGCGTCCCCTTCTTGGGAATCTGCCTCGGCGAACACCTGATGTTCGAGCACGGCGTGGAAGACGCGCCTGAAGGGAACCCCGCGTGCGGACTGGGGCTTCTGCCGGGCACCGTCGTCGCAATGCCGCGCTGCGATGCGCAAGGCAAGGCATTCAAGGTCCCGCACGTCGGGTGGAACACGATCGAGATACCTGCGTGTAACGGGGGCGCTGCAGTCCCTCCGTGCGGCGAAGGCGGGAAAGCCTTTGCAATCCCTCCGTGCGGCGAAGGCGGGGGAAATGCCGTGCTCAAACAGTCCTCGCTTCGCTGCGGAACTGCGCGCGGCACCTCCCCCGACTCCGCCGCACTGCTCGATGGGGGACAGGCTGAACCCGAACTTTCCTCGCTTCGCTCGGAAAATGCGGGCGGCGCCTTCCCCGACTCCACCCCGCAGCCAGGGAGCGAATTCGCCTTCGCCTGCCCTCTCTTCGACGGCATAGCGCCTGGCGAGTACTTCTACTTCACGCATTCCTACATCGCGCCGACAGGTTCCCACACCATCGCCGAGACCACCCACAGCACGCGGTTCACAAGCGCCGTCCAATTTGGCGAATGCGCCTTCGGCGTGCAGTTCCACCCCGAGAAAAGCTCCGACGCCGGCGCACGCGTACTCGCGAACTTCGTGGCAATAGCCGCCCGCGGCTAAGCGCACTCCATATTGAGAAAGGAACGCAGAGACATGTATCTTCTCCCTGCAATCGATATCCTGGAAGGCCGCGCCGTGCGCCTCGCCAAAGGGGACTATTCCCAGGTGACGGTCTATAACGACGACCCCGTCGACCAAGCACGGAAGTTCGAGGCCCAAGGCGCCACATGGATTCACGTTGTCGACCTCGACGGCGCGCGCACGGGCGTGCCCGAAAACATCGCCATCGTCGAGCGTATCGTGCGGGAGACCTCGCTTTCCGTGGAAATCGGCGGCGGCATCCGCACGCTTAAAACCCTCGAGCGCCTCGCGGACATCGGTGCCACTCGCATGGTGCTCGGCACCGCGCTCGTGAACGACCCCGATCTCGCGCACGCCGCTGTGGAGCGCGTAGGGGGAGACAGGCTCACCGCCGGCATCGACGCGAAGGGCGGGGAAGTCGCCGTCTCAGGTTGGATCGAGGGCTCAGACGTTGCGGCATGCGATCTGGCCCGAGAGATGGGCAAGGCGGGCTTCAAGCACATCGTCTACACCGACATCGCGCGCGACGGCATGCAGACCGGACTCGACGTGCGGGCATATGTCCAGATGGCAGAGGCGTTCGGACATCCCGTCATCGCAAGCGGGGGTGTGGCGAGTGTAGCCGACATCGAGCACCTTGCACCGATTGCCTCCTCTATCGAGGGCGTCATCACCGGGCGCGCCGTATACGAAGGAACCTTAACGGTTGAGGAAGGTGTCGCGGCCTGCGCTGCGGCCACGAAGGAGTAGGCCATGCTTGCCAAGCGAGTGATTCCCTGCATGGACGTGAAGGACGGGCGCGTCGTCAAGGGCGTGAACTTCGTGAACCTGCGCGACGCGGGCGACCCGATCGAGCTCGCACAGCGCTATGACGAGCAGCGCGCGGACGAGGTCATATTCCTCGACATCACGGCGACGAGCGACGACCGCGCCACCACCGTCGAGCTTGCCAGCCGCGCATCCGAGCAGCTGCACTTGCCCTATTGCGTCGGCGGCGGGTTTCGAAGCGTCGCCGATATCCGCAAGATGATCGCGGCGGGCGCCGACAAGGTGTCGGTGAATTCTGCCGCTGTTGCGAACCCCGAGCTCATCACGCAGGCGGCGACCGCGTTCGGCACGCAGGCGATCCTCTGTGCGATCGACGCGAAGCAGCGGGCAGACAACCCCAACAAGTGGGAGGTCTATGTCCACGGCGGCCGCAAGGCAACGGGAATCGACGCCGTCGAGTGGGCGCAAGAGGCGGCGCGACGCGGCGCGGGCGAGATCCTGCTCACGAGCATGGACCGCGACGGCAGCCGCGACGGGTTCGACTGCGCCCTTACGCGGGCCGTGGCGCGCGCAGTGAACATTCCCGTTATCGCGAGCGGCGGCGTCGGCAAGATCGAGCACTTCGCCGAGGGTATTTTGGAGGGCGAAGCCGACGCCGTACTTGCCGCAAGCGTATTCCATTTCGGCGAGATGACCGTACGCCAGGTGAAGGAGTACATGCGCTCGCAGGGCATTCCCGTACGCCTGTAACGTGTTTGCCGCAAGCATGTCGCACGAACCGAAAGGACACTAACAAACATGACAGTGATTGACAGCATTCCCGAGCTAACCTACAACGAGGCCGGCCTCATTCCCTGCATCGCGCAGGACGCGAAGACCCGCGAAGTCCTCATGATGGCGTGGATGAACGAAGAGTCCGTGCGCCTCACGCTGGAGGAGCGCACGACCTGGTTCTTCTCGCGCAGCCGCCAGGAGCTTTGGCACAAGGGCGGCACGTCCGGCAACACGCAGGCGCTCATCGAACTGCGCTACGACTGCGACGCCGACTGCCTGCTCGCACTGGTGGAGCCCGCAGGCCCCGCCTGCCACACGGGCAACACCACCTGCTTCTACCGCGTGATGGGGTAGGGTCCCGGGGCTCGCCAGTGTGTGCGCTTCTTGCTGTTTCGCCGCACGCAGGGCAACCTTCGGTAGAATCGATAAGTCCTATCCGAGCGCGACAAATAGCGCATCGCGCACGCACGAAAGCTCATACATGATTATCGAAATCCTGAAAGCCCTGCTCGAGGGTATTGTCGAGGGCATCACTGAATGGCTGCCCATCTCGTCAACCGGCCACATGATCTTGATTGACGAGTTCGTAAAACTGCAGGTGTCCGACCAATTCCTCGCCCTGTTCCTCGTAGTCATCCAGATCGGTGCAATCCTCGCCGTCATCATCATGTACTTCCACAAGCTCAATCCTTTCAGCTTCAAGAAGACGCCGGCGCAGCGCAAAAGCACCTGGCGGCTGTGGGGCATGGTCGTCATCGGGTGCATTCCGGCGGCGGTGTTCGGATTCGCGCTCGACGATTGGGTGAACGAGCATTTTTACAACAAGGTCTGCGTTGCCGCGATGCTCATTTTGTACGGCGTCATCTTCATCGTGCTCGAACGCCGCAACCATCGTCGCTTCCAGGAGGCCCGAGCAGGACTCGCGCTTTCCGGGCCGCGCCCGCGCGGCAAACATGCCCGCGTCGACGCTCAGGCGCACGCAACAAGCGAGCAGCTCGATGCCCGCGCAGAAGAGCAGCTGTTCAAGATCACCGACGTCGACGACATCGACTGGAAAACCGCACTCAAGATCGGCCTCTTCCAGGTGCTCGCGATCATTCCGGGAACAAGCCGCTCGGGGGCCACGATCATCGGCGGCATGCTCACTGGCTGCTCGCGCACCGCGGCGGCGGAGTTCACGTTTTTCCTGGCCATCCCCGTGATGCTTGGCTGGGGCGCGGTTAAAGCCGCGAAATTCGTGCTCGCAGGCGTCGCCATGACCACGACCGAGATTGCCGTGCTCGTCACAGGCGTCGTGTCCGCGTTCGTCATGTCGATCATCTCGATCAAGTTCCTCATGGGCTACATCAAGAAGAACGACTTCACCGCATTCGGCATCTACCGCATTATCGTGGGCGTGCTCGTCCTTGCCTACTTCGCGTTCGAGACCATGGGCATGCTTCCGTAGAGTCGCAATGCAATCCCAGCTGAACATCCCTCGCGTCACCTACACTCCCAAACTCGCGACGTACATGCGCAAAAAGGGCTGGCGGCATATAGCCATCGAGCACGCGAGCGCATGCGGCTGCTGCGTCGACCTGTCGGAGGTGGCCACGCGGTTCGTCGACGACGCGGCGGCGGACGAGCTGCGCGCGAAGGGCTGCGTCGAGCTTCACGGCGAGCTGGGAAGCGTCCTCGTGGCGCGCGGAATGGAATACGACGACGCAGTAGAACTGGGACTTCGCAGCTTCTTCGGCGCGAAAGACATCACGGTGCGCGGCATCAGGTCGTGGAGTTTGTAGCACACCCTTAGTTGGCTGCGGGATGGAGCGAAACCGCGAGTTGGGGCTGCGGGATGGAGCGGATTCCGCCGCCCGCGACCGCCCACTCCGGACGTCTTCTTACTCGGAATCGACTCTTCACGGACAAAAACGCCGATATGCGAGTCGAAAAAGGGCAGTGAGCTTATTGTTCCTTGCACGCGACCACGAACAAGGTGCACAATGAAACATGATGGCCATAGGGGACCGAATGGCCGAAAAGCCGAAAAGGCCATGGGTCGGCTGCGAGAAAGTCGCAGGACAACCTCAAGAGCAGGGAGGGCCTTATGCATTACGTCGAATCGCCGCATCGTTTGCCCTACGAGATGGCATCGGGAATCCTTCAGGCGGAAATCGGCTGCTCGTACAACCGCTGCCGCTTCTGCTCGCTGTGCCGCAAGCCGGGGAAGGACTATCGGCCCGCACCGCGCGAAGAGGTGGAAGCCGACCTCGACGAGCTCGCTTCCTACGTGCGCAGACCCTCGCGCATCTACCTCTACGGCGGCAACCCCTTCGGCATGCCGCGCGACATCCTCATACCGTTGCTCGAGCGCATTCACGAGAAGCTGCCCGAAGTGAAGACAATCGGCGGCTTTTGCCGCGTGGCGGACGTGAAAGCTGCGACTGACGAGGACCTCGCAACCTGGGCGCGGCTCGGGGTGCAGGGGCTCTCCATCGGCGCCGAGAGCGCCTACGATCCCGCGCTCAAGTTCATGCGCAAGCCACATACCGCGGCTGACCTGGAACAGCAATGCGCGCGGCTCGACAAGGTCGGCATCGACTACACGCTGTTTTACCTGGCGGGCATCGCAGGCGCCGGAAAGTGCTCCGAGGCGGCACGCGCGTCTGCCGAGGTCTTCTCGCGCATCAACCCGCTGCGCATCAACATCATGACGCTCACCGTGTTCGACAATGCTGACCTCGCGCAGGATGTGGCGTCGGGCGCCTTCGTCCCAGCGGCAGAACGTGAAATCGTCCTGGAAATCCGCGACTTCATCGCGGGCCTTTCGGGATGCACGTCCTTCATCGAGGCCGGGCACGATACCAACATGGTGCATTTCGACGGCGTGCTCCCGCGCGACCAGGAAAAGATGGCCCTCTACCTGGAGCAACGCGCTGAGATCATGAGCGAAGAGCACATGAGGCTCCTCCGAAGCCGCTTCCGCGCGCTATAGCGGAGGCACGCGAGAAGACTGCGAGCCTGCACGCGGCCAGGGACCGTGGGCGGCGCGAGGCCTATCAAAATGCTAGGATTTTCTGCTCGCCACCCCATTTCACCCGCTTTCGGGTTAGCCGCGACTTCTCTTTTGCTATCATGTCAAGCACACGAGTGGCCCTATCAGGGCAGATTCTCGTTAAAGCATTGAGGCATGAGAGGAACTATCGATGCCAGAAGAAAGCAAGTCGCTTGCTGAAATCGAAGCGCACCGCGCCAAGATCGACGAAATCGACCAGCAAATCGTTGCGCTTCTGAATAAGCGCGCAGGTCATTCGCTCGTAATCCGCGGACTCAAACCAGGAGCCCGCATGGGGCTTTACGACCCCAAGCGCGAGGAGGAAATCTTCGCTCGCGTCAATTCTTATAACGAGGGACCTTTGTATAACGAGAACCTCCGAGAAATCTACGAGGCAATTCTCAAGGTTATGAAGGAGACCCCGTCCGTATGAGCGAAGTGAAACCCGTATCCCAAAAACTACCCGATTACGGAACATTGACCGACGAGATCACCATTTTCGCCGGCCCGTGTTCGGTCGAAAGCGAAGAGCAGTTCAACGAAGTAGCCGAGTGCATCGCGAGCCTCGGTCTGCATTGGATCCGCGGCGGCGCGTTCAAGCCCCGCACCAACCCCCACAGTTTCCAGGGCCTCGGCGAGGAAGCGCTGCAGATCATGAAGGCTGGGGGAGACAAGTACGGTCTGAAGACCCTGACGGAGGTCATGGACTCCGAGCACTGCGAGATGGTCCACTCCTACGTCGACGGTCTGCAGGTGGGAGCTCGCAACTTCCAGAATTTCAGCCTGCTGAAGAACATCGGTAAGGTGACGAAAGACTCGCACAAGATGGTGCTGTTCAAGCGCGGTTTCGCCGGGACGATTGCCGAGTGGCTTGCCGCGACCGACTACATCACCATGGCAGGCAACGACAACGTTGTGCTCTGCGAGCGAGGTCTGCGCACCTTCGAGACCGCGACGCGCTTCACGCTCGATATCTCGGCCGTGCCCGTCATCCACAAGCAGAGCCTCTATCCCATTTGCGTGGACGTGTCTCACCCGGCCGGAGTGCGCGACCTCGTGCCCGCACTTGCAAGGGCAGCAGTGGCGGTCGGCGCCGACTCGATCATGATCGAGGTGCACCCGAACCCGCCCGCGGCCCTCTCCGACGGTCCGCAGCAGCTGACGCCCGCCCAGTTCACCGACCTTATTGCCGAGCTGCGCGAACTCGCCGCCGTCTTCGGGAAAAAGATCGTCTAGCGCACCGCGCGCAGCAAAATGACGCCAACCGGGAAGGCCGCCTCGAGCGGTCTTCCCGCTATGCGGGGGCAAACGAGCCGCAGAGGGTCTCTTCAGCACGAGCAATCCGCCCAAACCTGCCACGAAATCGGGCGCCTAGAACAATCCCTGGGCAGACATGCTCTTCCCGAGCCATCCCCCTCTCCTCAAAACCGCAACGATGCTACAATGGCACGCGTTCGCCCTTGACGCCCCTCGACAAATCGGAGCCGCATGACCAACTTCTCCAAGCCCATTAACCGCGCGCTCTTCGTGCTTTGCGTCATCGCGACCGGGTCCATCGCCGGCGCGTTCGTGTGGGCGTTCTTCTTCTTGATGGACAAGGGGATCGAGTTCTTCTGGTCCACGCTTCCCGCGCTCATCGGCCAGGCGGCGGATGCGTATCTGCCGGGGCTTGCGGAGGGGCCATTCGGCTTTCTACCGTATCCGCTCATCGTATGCATCGTCGGCGGGCTACTCATCGGGTACTTCGACAAGAAAACGGGCGCGCGCCCCGAAGAGCTCACCGCAGTCATGGGCAAGGTGAAGAAAGACGGCCGCTATAGCTACGAGGGCATCGGCAAACTTTCGCTCGCGGCGCTTCTGCCGCTGCTATTCGGCGGGTCAATCGGCCCCGAGGCCGGGCTCACCGGCGTAATCGCGGGGCTCTGCACCTGGGTCGGCGATAGGATGCGGCGTTTCGGAGCCGACTTCCGCGCACTCACCACCATCGGCACGCAAGCCGCCTTGACCGCCCTGTTCACCGCCCCCTTGTACGGCTTCGTGGCCCCGCTCGCAGGGACGGCGGACGCACCGAAAGACGGCGAAAGCGATGTCGACATCAAGCTGCCGCGCGCACAGAAAACCTTCGTCTACCTGTGCGCCATTGCAGGCGCACTTGCGGCGTTTCTGCTGCTCGGAGACGTGTTCGGGGGAGGGATGGGCCTTCCACGCTTCACAGGAATGAAAGTGGGCGCGCTCGAAGCCGCGCTGGTCATACCCGCCGCCCTCCTCGGATGCGCCGCGGGATGGGCCTTCCACGCATCGACCTGGGCATCGGGAAAACTTGCAAGCCGCATGGGGGAGCGGTCCGTCGCGAAGGCCGTGCTCGGCGGGATCGTCCTCGCGGTATGCGGCATGGCGCTGCCCTACACCATGTTCGCAGGCGAGGCTCAAACGCACCTGCTGATGAATAGCTACCTTGCAATCGGCGCGAGCGCGCTCATAGCAACCGGGCTCATAAAGGCCGCGCTCACCCCGTTCTGCATCCAGATGGGTTGGCGCGGAGGCCATTTCTTCCCGCTCATCTTCTCAGGCGTGAGCATGGGCTACGGCTTTTCCCTGCTCACCGGCGCAGATCCTGTGTCGTGCGTGGCCGCGTGCACCGCGGGGTGCATGGGAGCCGTCATGCGCCAGCCCGTGATGACGGCGCTGCTGCTGATCATGTGCTTCCCCGTGAAGGGCGTCGTCGTCACGATCGCAGCTGCAGCCATCGGGGCGGCGATTCCCCTTCCGAAGACGATCGCGCCTTCCAAGCCGCAGCGAGAGGGCTCGGCGGGGAAGAGTGCTCCAACGGGGAAGAGCACCCTGGCACGGGAGGGGCGCGCGAATCGAGAAACCGAGGAGGCAAGCGAATGATAAACTTCCGCATGCTCGTGGACGTGCTGAGGCACTCGGGGTTCGGGCCAATCACCTGCGTGTTCGCAGCTGCTTTTCTCATCTGCTCGACAGCCGTGTGGCTCGCCGACCCCGAAACCCTCACCTTCGGCGACGGGGCGTGGTTCTCCTTCGAAGTGGTATCGACCATCGGATTCGGCGACGTGAACGCGACGGGGCCGGTGGCGCGCATGGCAGCCGTAGTGCTCAGCGTCCTCAGCATTTTCTACATCGCGCTCCTAACCGGCGTTGTCGTGAGCTACTGCACGACCGCGATCAAGGCGCGCCAAGAGGGCACGCTCGCCAATTTCGCCGCCAACCTCGAGCGCCTCGACGAGATGACCCCCGAAGAGCTGGCCGCGTTCTCCAAACGGGTAAGGGAATACCGCCGCACGCGATAACAAGCAGAACGCAAAGCCCCGAATACAGCCCTTTCAGCATGCGTAGCTGTATTTGCGCGTGTTCTGGTGACTTTTTACTGCCGCGCGAGCACGATGGAGCGCCGCCTCCACGCCCTTCTGATGTTAAATCACTGGCGTTAACGTTAAATTGCGCGCGTGCTCGGTCAATCTGCGGCACAATGGAGGGCGACACAGAAGCGTGGGCACGAAGTTGGGCCCGCGCGACGCGGCATCCGCCGCATGCAGGAACCGAAACGACAAGGAGCACTTTCGTGGCTAAGGTCAATCCGAACTATCAGAAACTTCCGGGCAGCTATCTCTTCTCCGAGATCGCCCGTCGCACGGCCGCATATTCCGAGGCGCACCCCGAGGCGAAGCTCATCAAGATGGGCATCGGCGACGTGACGCGCCCGCTCGCACCTGCCGTCATCGAGGCCATGCACGCCGCCGTCGACGACATGGCAAATGCCGAGACCTTCCATGGCTACGGCCCTGAGCAGGGCTACGACTTCCTGCGATCGGTCATCGCGGAGAAGGACTTCCACGCACGCGGGGTCAACATCGCCGACGACGAGATCTTCATCTCCGATGGCGCTAAGTCGGACTGCGGCAACATCGGCGACATCCTCGATGTCGACAACGTCATCGCCGTTTGCGACCCGGTATACCCCGTCTACGTCGACTCCAACGCGATGGCGGGCCGCGCGGGCGACTACGATGCCGAAGCCGAGCGCTGGACGAACATCACCTACATGCCAACCACCGCCGAAAACGGCTTCTGCCCTGCGCTTCCCGAGGGCCGTGCGGACGTCATCTACCTGTGCAGCCCGAACAACCCCACGGGCACGGTGCTCACGGCCGAGCAGCTGAAGGTGTGGGTCGACTACGCGAACGCCAACGGCTCGATCATCATGTTCGACGCGGCTTACGAGCGCTTCATCACCGAAGAGGGCGTGCCTCACTCCATTTACGAGGTGGAAGGCGCCAAGACCTGCGCCATCGAGTTCCGCTCGTTCTCGAAGACGGCAGGGTTTACCGGTGCGCGCTGCGGATATACTGTGGTGCCTAAGGAACTCGAGCGCGACGGCCAGAGCCTGAACGCCATGTGGAACCGCCGCCAGTGCACGAAGTTCAACGGCGCAAGCTACGTCATCCAGCGCGGCGCCGCGGCCATCTACACCGAGGAAGGCGAGCGCCAGATCGAGGAGACGCTTGCGTACTACCGCAACAACGCGCGCGTGATCAAAGAAGGCCTTGAAGCCGTCGGGTTCACCGTGTACGGTGCCGTGAACAGCCCTTACATTTGGTGCAAAACCCCCGAGGGAGTCGGTAGCTGGGAGTTTTTCGACAAGCTGCTCACCGAGGCGAACATCATCACCACGCCGGGCGCGGGCTTCGGCCCCTCGGGCGAGGGCTACGTGCGCCTGACCGCCTTCGGCGACGCCGACGCTACCGTCGAGGCGATGGAGCGCATCAAGAAGCTCATGGCGTAGCGAACGTCGAGCGGCGTAGCGAGCCTCCTGCGAAGGCCTAGGAGCAAAAACAAAAGGAGCCTCGAGCATTGCGCCCGAGGCTCCTTCCATCTTATGCGGCAGATCGCGCAAGCTGCAGCGCTTACCCTAGAACCCGCCTTGGCTTGCGCGCTCGGGGACAAGCGTGCGACGCTTTCCCTTCGCCCAGTTCATGCTACGAAATTCCTTCACCTCATGGAAGTTGTAGTTCTCAGCCCACATGAAGCAGAAGCCGCGCAGCTCGTCGAGCAGCTCCTCGGGCGTGCCCGCGTGCTCGTCCTCGATGTAGGTCTTGAACACGGAATACGTCTCGCTCTTATCGTGAATGCGCACCTTGGGGAAGCGGATGGAAAGCCACGTGCGGATGGCAGCGTTGAGCTTCTCGGCGCCGGGGTCGTCGCCGAACATGACCTCGATCGGCTCCCAGTATTCCCTGTACAGGCGCGTCTGCTCATCGTGGTCCATCGCAATGAGCAGGTAGTTTCGCACCAGGTCGGCCGTCGTCAGCGGCACACCGCGCGCGTTCAGGCTCTCGAAGATGAGCTGCGGGTTGTCGCCGCGGTCGAGCTCCGCGTCGATCACCGTGAGCACCTTCATGCCCGCCCACAGCACGTCGGCGTCGAAATCGCTTTTCTCCATCTCACCGTAGAAGTAGTCGAGGTTCTCGGTGATGCGCTCGGAGGGACGCTCGGGCATCGGCGTAGCGTTCACCACCGCCTCAAGTGTCGGGCAATCGTTTAGCGACAGGATGAGCTTCGCCGCCGCACCGTCGCCCGTCTTCACGTGGAGGAACGTGCCGGAGATGTCGTCGGCAGTAAGGCCATCGGCGGTCGCGCCGTGCGCGCGTAGATACTTCACGAGCGCGGCGATCACGATGGTGAGCGTGGTCATGCGCTGCTGGCCGTCGATCACGTCAAGCTGGTGCTGCGCCGTCTTCGCGAAACGGTCGGGCGCATAGAGCACCGTGCCGATGAAGTGCGCGTTGCCCGTACGGCCCGAGCGATTGATGTCCTGCCACAGCCCCTTGCACTGCTGCAAGCCCCAGGAGTACACGCGCTGGTACACCGGGATGACGAACTGGGTGTCTTCCGTTCCCAAAAGGTCGAGGAACAGCTCTTGTTTGGTTTGCATGCGTAAAACTCTTTCTCCACTTCGCGCCCAAGGTGCCGACCTCGGCGCGGCCTCCATCTTGCACCCGAAGCGTCGCCGCGGGTGCGGCCCCAAAAAACCGTGAAGGATTATAGGACAGGCGTCTATGGATGAGTAGATGCTCGAATTCGATTGAGCAGGAGAATCCGCAAATCGAGCACAGAGAGTGGCATTGATGGGGGAGCAACGGGCGTGCGAGGAAGCCATAAGGTACAATCCTAGAAAACCATGTTCGAAAACGGCGCAAAGGCGAGCTCGAAGGACGGCCTGGGAGCAAATGCATCGCGAAGGGTCCCCTTGCTCGCGCCGGCCGTCAAGCAACAACCAGAAACGCGCCCGGCACCGAAAGATTGGGGAGCAACCATGACGAAGAAACGCATCTTGCTTGTCGCCACAGGCGGCACCATTGCATCGAAGGAAGAGGGAAATGGCTTGTCACCTGCGCTTTCAGGCGAGGAACTGACGAGGTACGTTCCCGAGGTGGCAGACCTCGCCACGCTCGACGTGAAACAGGCCATGAACATCGACTCGACCAACATGCGCCCGAGCGACTGGCTGCGCGTCGCCCGCACCATAATGGAAAGCTACGACGATTACGACGGGTTCGTGGTGCTGCACGGCACCGACACCATGGCATACACCGCAGCCGCCCTGTCATATCTCATCCAGCACAGCTCCAAGCCCATCGTGCTCACCGGGTCGCAGCGCCCCATGGCGAGCGCCTTCACCGACGCGAAGCTCAACCTCTACCAAAGCGTGCTGTACGCAACCGACGACGACGCGCGCGACGTGTCGATCGCGTTCGGCGGCATCGTCATCGCGGGAACCCGCGCACGCAAACAGCGCACCATGAGCTTCAACGCCTTCACCAGCGTGAACTTCCCGCCGCTCGCCTATATCCGCACCGACCGTATCGTGCGCTCCGCCCCCTTCGCCCATGCAAGGAAGGCGGAAGGGCCATGCGGTCACACAGCAGATCGCCCCGTCGTGTACGACAAGCTCGACGCGCGCGTGTTCGCGCTGAAGCTCACGCCAGGACTCGATTCGCGAATCTTCTCGGCTTTGGCGCCGTCTTATGACGCGGTCATCTTAGAAACGTTCGGCATCGGGGGCATTCCCGAACAAGGCGAGACCGGCCCGTGCTTCCAGGACGCTATCTATTCATGGGTCGATTCGGGGCGCATCGCCGTCATGACGACGCAGGTTCCTGAAGAAGGTCTTGACCTGGGAGTTTACGAGGTTGGCCGCGCGTATGCGAACCATCCGGGCATCTTGCGCGGCGCCGACATGACCCCCGAGGCCATCGTGGCGAAAACCATGTGGGCGCTCGGGCAGACCCGCGATGTGGCAGAGGTGGAGCACCTGTTCAACTGCGAGATCAACCACGACCGCTCGCCGTTCGAGTAGGTAGAAAGCGCGAGGCGGCGCACCGCCTCGCGCACTATTTAGGCAACGAAGAGTTTGCTCACGTCGCCCGCATTGCAGTCGGCAAGCGCGACGCTTTTGATGGAGGGGTCGTCGTCGGTCGAGTAGTAGTACGTCTTCGTGCGCGCGGAGAAGCATCCCGTGTAGAGCGTGCGCTCGAAGGCGCCGTCGGCCATCGCCGCCGAGCCTTCCACCATCGCCACGCTCCCAAGCGTGTGGAACGCACGCAGCACGTTTTCCCATTCGCTGGCCTTTTGCGGGTAGTTCGCGTTCAGGAACGCCGCCTTCACGAAACGCGAAGGGGAGTAGGAATCGCCCGGGATGCCTCGCGCACCGGCACCTGCGCCGAAGGGGGTAATCTCGGCGCGACCCCACCTCGCAGCAGCGGGGAAGTCGCCCGTTGCCGTGATATAGGTGCGCAAGTTCGTCATATGCCAGGTGAACTCGGGCTGGTTCGCCAGCGTATCGACCGGGTTGTCCATCACATGCAGGCCGTCGGCCATCTGCTCAATCACGATCGAGCGCGTGCCATCACCGACAATCCAGTGCAGCATCGATACGCCGAGCTGGTCGTTCACCGGCTTCGCGACGATGTTCGCGTTCGCGAGGGCCGCCTCCACTTCATCGACCGACGCGAAGTTCGCGGCCACCCACACGGGGAACTCGTAGGCCGCGATGTTCGTCTTCCCATCGATAGGCCCCTTGGAATATTCGGCGAACCCGGGGAAGTTCAAGCCGGCAACGCCCAGGCCCGCGTCGTTTCCGCAATCGAAGTAGAGCGGGTAGTTGTCGAGCACGACCGCCATGCCGATCACGGCGTGCGCCGCCGATGCATCATTGAGAAAGGAGTAGGGGAGCGGAAAGCCAGCGGGCGTCACCACCACACGCTCACCGTAGCGCGTGCTCCAATCGAGGTTGCGTGCCAGATACATGTTGCCCTCGCCGTCGCTGAATCTGATTCCCGTGCACATATCGCATCCTTCCGTCGTATTTGCCCGTCCGCGCCCGCCCGCATCGAGCGGACCTTTCTTCTATGCCATCGTGCGACCGCATCATTCGAAGAGCAACCGGGAGCTCCCCATCGTTGCCATTTGATCACCAAAACGCCGCGCCGCAAACAGATCGAACTTACAGAAAAACCCTCCGCCGTGGACAAAAACACCGATGGGAGCAAATGCCGAAGCTCCACGTAGCACCACCCGAAGCCAGCGCTATGATTTGCGTCGATTTCCCTCTTTTCCCAGTTCGCGCGCTTGATATTCCGCCTCTATCTGCCGGGCAAACTCTTCCATCTTGCGCTCGCCCTCGCTCTGAATGCCGAAAAGCGTGCGGCCACTCGATACGCGCGGTCGCTCATCGCCGCTCATCTGGATGCGAAGCTGCTCTTGAATGCGTTTCCATTTTTTCTCGAAGTCGTCCATGCGACCATGATAGCAGCGCCCGCGAAACGACTGCACGAGAAACCTCAATGCCGCTCGCCTTTGCTTTCGCACGCTACGCTATTGATTTTTGCGTGGCCTGAGCAGCCACGTTGCTGAACCGTTAGAATACGAGACCCCTTTCCATGCCTTTTGGCGATAACTGAAGAACTCGAATTCCACCCGGGATCGCCTGGGTGGAATTTTTCTGTCCCCAATACGGGATAGGGCAGTGCGCGCAAAAACGCTCCGGCGAGAAGAGCGCGACACGGTAGGGCGGCGCGCGAAAACACCCGGGCGGGCAGCGCGAGCGGCAAATAACAAAACAACGAGGAGGAATCAAGCACCCTTGCAGCGCGACAAAATCAAACCGATCCTGTTCAGCATCATCAAGCATTCCACCAAAGAGGAGCTCAAAGAGCAGCTTCCCCGCGACATCGTGTCGGGCATCGTAGTCGCCATCGTGGCGCTGCCGCTCTCCATCGCGCTGGCGATCGCATCGGGCGTCGGCCCTGAGCAGGGGCTCTACACCGCAATTGTCGCAGGATTCCTGATCGCCTTCCTCGGCGGCTCGCGCGTGCAAATCTCCGGCCCCACCGCCGCGTTCGCGACCATCGTGGCCGGAATCGTCGCGACCGACGGCATCGACGGGCTGGTGGCGGCGACGCTAATTGCAGGCGTGCTGCTTGTGCTCATGGGCCTGCTCAAGCTGGGAACTATCATCCGCTTCGTGCCCTACACCATCACCACCGGTTTCACGGCAGGCATCGCGGCGACCATCGTGATCGGCCAGCTGAAAGACTTCTTCGGGCTCACATACCCCGCGGGAATTGCGACGGTCGAGACGCTCGACAAAGTCTCGGCGCTCGCCGCAAACTTCGGCACCTTCAATTGGCAGGCGCTCATGGTGGGTGCGGTATGCCTTGCGGTACTGTTTTTGTGGCCGCGACTGGGAACGCTCGGAGCTAAGGTGCCCAGCTCGCTTGTCGCCGTCATCGCGGGCATGATCATGGTGCCCCTATTCGGCATGAACGTAAACACCATCGGCGATTTGTACACCATCAACGCCGGCCTGCCCGAGCTGCATGTGCCGCAGCTCTCGATCGATTTGTTGCGCGACCAGCTTCCCAACGGCATCACCATCGCCATCCTGGCCGCCATCGAATCGCTGCTTTCGTGCGTCGTCGCCGACTCAATGATCAGCTCGCACCACCGCTGCAACATGGAGCTTGTGGCCCAAGGCGTCGGCAACCTGGGCTCGGTGCTTTTCGGCGGCATCCCCGCAACGGGCGCCATCGCGCGCACGGCAGCCAACGTGAAAAGCGGCGGGCGCACGCCGGTTGCCGGCATGGTGCACGCGCTGGTTTTGCTCGCAGTGCTCGTGTTCCTCATGCCATACGCGGCACTCATCCCCATGCCCACCATCGCGGCAATCCTGCTGCAGGTTGCCTACAACATGAGCGGTTGGCGCAATTTCGCGCACCTGTGCCACACAGCATCGAAGGGCGCGGTTGCCATACTTTTGCTCACGTTCACTCTCACCATCGTGTTTGACCTGGTGACAGCCATTGCGGTCGGCATGCTCATCACCGTAGTGCTGTTCATGAAGATGGTCTCCGAGGAAACCGAGGTCAAAGGCTGGAAGTACTACTGCGACGCCGACTCCGAGGTCACGCATTTGCGCGAGCTGCCCAAAAGCGTGCGCGTGTACGAGATCAACGGCCCAATGTTTTTCGGCATGACCGACCGCATTACCGACATCTCGGTGAAGGAGTTCACGAAATACCTGATCATCCGCATGCGCGGCGTACCCTCGCTCGACTCGTCGGGCATGAACGCGCTTGAGAACCTCTACGAGTACTGCAGGGAAAACGGCGTGAAGCTCATCTTCAGCCACGCCAACGAGCAGCCCATCAAGACCATGCGCCGCGCCGGATTCGTCGATTTGGTGGGCGAGGAACACTTCCGCCCGAACATCGACGACGCCATCGAGCACGCGCGCGAACTGCTTGCAGCCGAGGAAGCGGCACGGGGCGCGAAGGCGGCGTAAAGCGGCAACACGCTACGCGCGAGCTCCCGACTTCGCCGCATCGTTCGCAGAAGCGCCATCGCTTCCCGCATCACCCGCAGCCGAAGTCTTCGCGGTGGCATGAGAGGCAGCTCGATCGACTGCGTTTGCGGCGGCAACTTGCCCGGTTCCCACATTCGCGCGCTTCTTCACCTTAATGCGCAGCGACAAGGCGAAGCCCACTGCGGCAAGCACCAACGTGAAGGCGAAGCCCCAGTGGGACCCCTGCGCAAAAGCAATCGCGGAACTCGCGCCACCAGCGGCAACATAGCTTGCCTGACCTGCGGTGAGAAGACTTGTCGCTACAGCGGTGCACACGGCTCCGAAAACCTGTTGGAACGTATTAAGGGCCGTGGAGCCATCGGTCGACAGGTTGCGTGGTAGCGACGAGAGCGCATGCGTCTGGCAAGGCGACATCGCAAGCGGCACACCAATCATCATTGCTACATGACAAACAACCACGTAAGCAAGTGGCGACTCCGGCGCAGTGAAAAGCAGCGCAACCGCGCCTACGACAGACATCCCAAAGCCGCACAGCGCAGGCCCTCTCGCACCGATTCGATCGTAAATGCGACCAGATATCATACTTACGGACGCGTTCACTATACCACCAGGCAGCATAATCGCACCGGCCACAGCCACTTCCAGCAGCATACTGTTCTGGTAGAACTGCGGCAAAATGAACATAGCAGAAAGAGTGATGCCGAAGTTAATGATTACGCATGCAGTTCCCACGCGAAAGCCCTGATAGGAGAAGACGCGCACGTCGATGATCGGCGTCTCCATGGATAGTTGACGACGCACATAGAACACAAGGCACAAGACACCCGCAACGAGCGCGCCCAAAACGATGGGGGACACCCAGCCGTACGTGCTCGCCATACCCGCGCCGAGCACGACGCCACCGAAACCCACAATCGAAAGCACGACGGAAGGCGCATCGATCGCAGGCTTGGACAGCTTATAGGGACTCACCCCGAACTTCCATGCGAAGACGATTCCTACCAAATTGATTGCCGCAAAACTCGCAAACACAAGGCGCCAGGAACCCGCACCTACAAGCGCCCCCGCAAGCGTTGGACCGATCACGGCCGCAAGCATGACAACAAGCGCTGACGTTCCCATGGCAGCGCCTATCTTGTTCGGGGGAAACACTTCAATAACCATGGCAAACATGATGGGAAGAATGAACCCCGTGGAGATGCCTTGAATCGCGCGTCCAACAAGCGCAACAACAAACGAGGATGCCGCGGCACTCATAGTCGCCCCAACGAAGAAAGCGCCGAGCGCGAACAGGGTGAGTTTTCTTGCGGAGAACCACTTCATGAGCAAACTCGCAAACGGCAGAACCACGCCGATCACAAGCATGTAACCCACCACAAGCCATTGCACAGCGGAAACGTCCACGCCGAACGCCACCGACAGCTGGGGCAGGGCAATATTGAGCGCGGTCTCGCTGTACATGCCGGCAAAAGCTCCGCAATAAAGACCCATGAGGGCAAGATAAGGATGCGCCACCTCAACACGGGCGCGAGGAAGATTTGCATTGCTTGAAGTCACTATCCCAATTGCTCCTTTCTTAAGAGTGATACTCGTCAAAAGGCCACGTCAACATAAAAAAGAGGCGGTCGCAACATGCTCGTTGCGACCGCCTCTGCATAACGTATGCAGCGTCCTCACTGCGCCTTTTGACTATATCAAGTTAAGCATAAAGAGATAGGGCTTCGTAAGCGAAGATTTTGTGGATTTCCGCGAATTGCACGACCTGGCGGAGGCGTCCTCCCTGCCATCAAGACCATGCGCCGCGCCGGGTTCGTCGATTTGGTGGGCGAGGAGCGCTTCCGCCGGAACATTGACGACGCCATCGAGCACTCACGCGGGAGCGCGTCACCTTCGCACGCCGGAGAATGCGTAGAAGCCAGGCGTGTCCACCAGCGACTCGATTTCGAACTTGCCTTCCCAAAGGGCGCTCTCTTCGCTCGCCGCGCGCAGACCGCAGCTCACCCCTGCGGCGACGGCTTCGTGGTGGAGGTTGATGGCGTCCCTGCCGATCCCGTGCGCCACGGCGAAGCGCCCCCCTTGTTTGAGCAGGCGATACACCTTCTCGACCAAGGCTTGCTTCTCGAAAAAGTGGGGGTAGGCGTTGTAGATAACCACGGCATCAAAGCGCTCGCCTTCATCGAGCAAGAGCGCGTCGGAGGCACGAAGCTCCACGGATGGTTCGCTGCCGAACTTTTCCCTCGCGCGCTCAACCATCTTCTCCGACACGTCGACCGCCACGATCTTTCCCGCCTTCGCCGCAAGGTAGAAGGGAATCATCACGCCCGTGCCACACCCCAAATCGAGCACCGAGTCGCCCGACTTCAGATCGACGAGCGAGAGCACCGCCCCCTGCACGCGACTTTCCCCTGAACAGCCGTTTTCGTCCCACTTGCCCGCGCGCTCGTTGAAGTACGCTGCTACCTCGTCCATAACAATCCCTTCATCGCGGAATGACCACCAGCCTCCCGCCGTGCTCGATAATGTCTGCGTCCATACCGTAAATCCGTTTGATGCGCTCGGGCGTGACGCATTCTCGCCCGCCTACGGCATCGACCTCGCCGTCTTTCAGGAAGAGGAAGCGGTCGCAATAGCGAAGTGCCAGATTGATATCGTGCATGACCGCGCACGCCGCGATACCGCGCTCGTCAACCTCGCGGCGGACTTCCCGCATGACCTCCTGCTGGTTGGCAGGGTCGAGGTTGTTGGTCGGCTCATCGAGCAGAAGCGTCTCTGCCTGCTGCACAAACGCCCGCGCGAGGACCATCTTCTGGTACTCTCCGCCCGAAAGCTCATCGGCATAGCGCAACGAGTAAGCGGAAAGCCCCAGCCGCGCAAGCATCTCGCGGACAACAACATGGTCGGCCTCCGTCGCCGCGCCCTGCATGAGAGGATGACGCCCGACGAGTACCGAATCGTAGACTGTGAGGCGGTTCGCATGGCTGTGCTGGGCGACGAGCGCGACCTTTTGCGCCCGCGCACGCCGCTTGACATCGCCCATGGGCGCGCCGTCGAGGAGCACCTGCCCCACATCGGGCTTGCGCAGTCCCATCAGGCATGAC
>ERZ1034913.820-NODE-820-length-21843-cov-5.599458_pt1 | contig 21843 bp, 14 predicted proteins | sample MGYA00520697_ERZ1034913 | MGnify/ENA primary metagenome ERZ1034913 (study PRJEB33766, sample SAMN09781786) | gut metagenome | biome: gut microbiome | host: Homo sapiens | place: Madagascar | study: EMG produced TPA metagenomics assembly of the PRJNA485056 data set...
GACGCGCCGCGCGAAATTGTTGTGCTCCCGGACTTCCCGTGTCAGCTCCGACAGTTTGGTATCGGTGACGGCCTGCTGCTTGTCCAGCTTGGCTGCCACGTCTCGGGTGGTTTTGCTGCTGGTGATAAGTACCCCCAACAGCGACAGGCCGCCGGTAATCAGCGCCACGATGATTGCTTCGGTCATTTGTTTGCCCCTCCATTAAGTGATCTCTGTGTTCTTTGCTTTTACGATTCTATCATGGCCACGCCCCGTTTTTTAACCCACCCCCTGCCGGCTATTTGCTGCAAATTCCCAATCGTTTGGGAATATGAAAACAGGCCCCGCCATATGGCAGAGCCTGTTGTTATTTTACCCCCACGGGGTCCCTTTGTCGCTCCAGGAGGAGACCTTCGCCGCCTCCCACACGGCCTTTTCCTGGGCTCTCGGCAGGCCCAGGCTGCGGATATACTCCACATACTTGGCCTTCAGGGAGCCACTGATGGTGTTGCCGTCGGCGTCCTTGTCGCTCTCGAAGTCCTTCGTGTCCTGCGTGGCCCGATACATGACCGCATAGCTCACGCCGGAGGCCTTGCCGTACTTCTCCCAGGCCTCCCGGAGCTGCTTGTTCTCATAAGTCCGCCGCTTCAGGTTCGGCCACGCTGCGCCCACGGTGCTGTTCCACACCGTGACGATCTCACGCATGGCCGCCGAGCCCGGCAAGCCCGTCAACTGGGACAGGGCCTTTGCCGTGGGGTAGATCATCCCATAGGTTGTCATGTTGCCATAGTAGGTGGTCTTGGTGGCCTTGTCCAGGTCACCGGTCTGCAGCCGGATTACCTCGTCCCAAATGTCCACAGCCTTTTTCAGGTTTGCTGCCGCCTCTGTGTCCATGCGCCCGTTACTGTAGCCGCCCAGGATGCTCACCACGTCCCGCAGGTAGGGAACCTTACCGATGGGGTTGATGTCCCCCGCCAGGTTTCCGTTCAGGCCGAAGATCACGTTCAGGATGCCGTCCTTCACCGTCTCCGGCTTCTCGCCGCCGAAGGCCTTCCACACCTTGTCGAGATAGTCGTCATCGTCAGAGTCGCGCAGAGCATCGTAGAGGGATTCCACAATGGCGGTCACGACGGCCGATACGATGTATGCCTGGTAGGCGCGCCCGGCCACCTTCCAGTTCCGCCGGAGGGCCACGCGCATGCCCAACCGCTTGGCGTCCTCTGCGATCTGCCGGGTGGATTCCATCACCATGTTGTAGCTCACCGTCGGCTCGCTCATAAAGCTGGTTGTCATTTTACTGAGGGTGCCGCTGCCGCGCATCATGTGGCTGCGGGTCATGGTGCTGTCCACCACCTGCGTCCGATACACCACCTCCCGGAACCTCTCGGCCGTGGCCTTCAGCAGCTCATCTCCCGTCAGGCTCTGTTTGTCCTGCACCTCCAGCTTGCAGGCCCGCCACAGCCGTGCCCAGGTGATCTCATCGCCCTTTTCCGCCGGGATCATAGTTTTGTCCACCAGGTTTTCCAGCTTGCCGCTCTTGCCCTTGATCTGGTCGCGGACGGACCGGCCCACATCGGTGTCAAAAAATCCCAGGCTTTTCCACAGGGCGATTCCGCTGTTCTCCAGCATCTCCTTCGTGGCCTGCTTCGTGCCCGTCTTATCGGCAAACGCCTTAACCAGGTATTTGTAGTCCAGCACTGCCGATGCTCGCACATAGGCTGTGGGCTGCAGCAGCGCCACGCGCATGTTGGCGGCCACCATAGCCCGCTTATAGTTGGAGATCATCTTCTTCTGCCAGTCCGTGCCCCGGTCACCAGTTTCCTTCACGCCGTTCAGGTCCTGCATGTACTTGATTACATAGTTGTTGGCCGCGCCGCCGTAGGCCCGGGTCATGGCCCGCTGCACCGTCCTGGTGCTCACCTGCCCGGCCTCGTTTTTGCTGGCATACTTGTAATTGTACCATTTCTGCGCATCGATGATGGGCAGCACCATCGCATTATACTTGGCCATATCCGCCGTGTGGTTTGCAAACACGTCAAAAATCCCGCGCAGGATCAGGGCGTTGTTCGCGTTTTTCACCAGCGGCTTCACCGCCGAAATGTTCTGCAGCCGGTACAGGCTGCCCTCCTTGGTGTCTCCGGTCTTGGCCTGCCGGTCCTGCGCGTCCGTCTCGATGGGGAAATAGTTCTGCTCGGTAAAGCCGCGGTAGCCGAAGCGGGCCATGGTCACGGCGTTGCCCCAAGCCGAGCCCTGCTCCGTCATGAACTTCTGCATGGCGTCCGCGATTTTTTTCTGCTCCGGCGTCAGCAGCTTCAGCAGCTGCCCCAGGGACTCATCCGTCAACTTGTACTGCTTGTCCTGTGTCAGGCTGCGCTTACGGACCCTGTCTCCCAGGGTGTCCGTCAGCTCTATGGCCGCCGGCCGGATGCCTCCGCCCAGCAGATGTCCCAGGGCCTGCTTGCGCTTGGACAGGCAGTACAGGCTCATCAGCTGCGCCGTTGTCAGCGTAGTGGTCACCGTTGCGCCGTCCGGGTCGGTCAGCTCCACCTTGTGGGTCTCGGTGTCCCACTTCCTGGCCACGGTGTCCTTGATGAGCTCCTGCCGGAAGTCCAGCACGGTCTTCATGTTAAAGGCCAGCTTGTCCCAACCGTCCTGCAGCCCCTCAAACACGGCCTTTCCGCCCTCGCCGAAGCGCTGGAAGGCGTACCACGGCAGCGTGTTGTCCCACAGGGCAAACTGCTCCGCGCCTTTCGCCTTGTCCTGGTGCTGTCCCAGGCGGTCCATCGATTCAATGGAGTCCTCCGCCGCATCCGCCACATAGGCAAATCGCCGGTTCACGAACATCTCGTTCATTTGGGTCACACTGCGGCTCATGACGGATAGGATCACGTCCAGATCCCTCAGGTCATCCAGGTCCATTTTCCGCACAATGTCCGTTTTCAGCGGGTGCTTCTCCATGGCGGTCTTCACCCGTTCCACATGCACACCCAGCATGCTCTCAAATCCCGCCGGAAGGTCCAGATACCCCTTGAACAGGTCCGTCCCCTCCCCGGTATCGTCAAACAGCTTCTGTGCCGCCAGGGCACTCTGCAGGCCCTGCATCGCCTCGCAGTACCGCTGGTCCGCCCGGGTCTTGTTCCCGCCCTTTCTTGCGGAGTTCGAGTAAAAGTCCAGGGATTCCAGCAGCTCCCCGATGGGCTTTTTCAGTGCCTCCGGGATGCGCTTCTTGTCGGTGTTGGTGTTCATGTACTCCAACAGGCGTTTGGCATTGCGCTCCACCTTCCGCCGGGTCGTATTCAGAATCTCCTGCTTCTCCCGCGCCTCCCGGAATTCGGCCCTGGCCTTGCTGTCCGCCGCCCGCTCCACAATGCTCCGGGACTTTTTCAGCAGCGCCTTTACCTGCGGCACGGATTCGATCTTATAGGTCTCCTCCTCCAGGCGCTGGATCTTGCCCTTTTGGGTCTCGGTGCGGTTTCTATTTTGGGCCAAGTCAAACTGCTCGTCCCGGGTCAGCTCCTTCACCTTCCGGCCGGCCAGCAGGACCTTTCGCTCCTCCTTCAAGGCCTCCAGCTCCGCGTTGGCCTCGTCCAGCTGCAGCAGCTTCCGTTGGAGCAGGTCAAACCGGTTCAGATCCTCCACGCTCCAGCGCTGGCTTCTGTCCCTTTGGGCCATGTCCGCCGCCATGCGCAGCACGTCCCGGTCCGATAGGCGCGGGTCCCGCTGTTGGTTCTTTACATCCGAATCCGTTAGAGTTCTTCCTGGATCACTCTTTCCCCGTTCGGATAGTGCGTCATTTCCAGCATGTCTATCCCGTTCGATTCTGCGTACTCCATCGCCAAATTCATTTTCTCCTCCAGTGAAATATCTTCCGTTTTCACGATTGCTTTCCATGCCTCCTGCGGACTTTTCAGCTCCAATATTTGCTCTTTGGTCATGAATACCTACCTCCTCAACAATTATAAATGGATTCCCATCATTCGCTGTAGTGACATCTGACACTCGAATTTCTGTCCCCGGCATATAAACCACTTCCTGCTGCCTGGGCAAACCATAAGTCTCCGAAATATCGGCGTTAGATTCCCCGCGAAATTCCATGTGAACAATAAATTCCCCGGAAACTTTATATCCATTCGGGCTTTTAGAGGTCGATGTAAACGCCTTCAGCTTAATAACCTCACCCTTTTTATGCTCGAGCAGAAACTTTTCAAGGGCCTTTTTGCTCCCAAAGGACAGATTCCGAAAAGTTGTTCCTTTGTACTGCGGAAATTTTCGGAACGCATCTCTCACTTTATCAGCGTAGTTTTGGTCTTGCTCACTTAGTATACCAGAGTTCATTCGTTTGTTCAACTCATAGGCAAGTCCCGAAACATAGGATTCTATGCGCATCGACTCATTTTTTTCAAGACCATAGTCCTCCACAGCCGCCTTTCGGCGTCGTTTCACCTCCGCAAAGTCAGTTGCCTCCTCGACTCTTACAGGTGTGTTGTCGAAAATCGGATTGCCATTTTCATCCCAATCCCCAGTCTTATCACTGTCCCGCTGCTGATAGCGGATGTCCGGATCCGCCGTGGGTTTTTTGTTGTCGGCATTCTTGAACTGGCTGCTGTCAAATGCCACATACACCGTTGCATTGTCGTACTTGCCCTCAACGATATACCCATCATAGCCCAGCAGCTCCCGCACGGTCTTCAGTACCTTGCCCGGATCGCCCATTCCGTTGGCCAGCTCCGCGAGGATCTCACTGTCGCTGTCGCTGGTACTCATAGTCGCGCGCAGCGTGTCCTCTACAGACCGATTGTACCAGGCGCGGGAGGGATACCCCAATCCGCCGCGAGAATCATAGTTCAGGACCAGGTCGTCCCCAGTAGGGTCGACTGCCCGGATCAGGCGTTTCACCTCTGCCGCCGTGAGTGTAACTTCGCTGTCGCTCAACGGTTTTTTGATGTCCAGATACCCCTCCAGCAGCTGCCCACCGTTTTTCTCATAGCCCTGTGCCATGGGCTTGTAGTCGGTGAAGTAGAATCCCTGTCCCTCAGAGCTTCCATTTTGGCTCATGAAGTCAGCTGAAAATTCTGTGAAAATGGCCGCGCTGCCGTGGTAAACAGGTTTCAGCTTCCCGTCCGCGTCCCGCACCTTACTGTCCTTGAAATACGCCTGCTGGGCCTCCGTCAGCTCCCGGCCGACACTGTCCCGCATAGAGCTTTGCACCTTGTCGGAAGATTTTTCTTGACTATTGTCATTACTTTGGCGTATACTATTAGTGGAAGTGTTCCCCCGCGGGCCATTGCCTTTTTCGGCATAAGAGCCCTTAATTTTGGGGAACGCTTCTTCTTTCATATGCCCCACATTGTAGACAATGCTTCCCCCTGACCCTTCAGCGACAGATATGGTCGTTTTGTAATACTTCCCATCAAAATCCATGAAGTAAGCCGTTCGATAATTCCAACCGCCGCTCGCCATGTCCCCATGGCGGGCGTCTTTGTCTATTACCGTTTTTTTGCCTTTGGAGGACACCTTCACCAATTCGTCAATGTGTGCGGCGGCATTGGCCTTTCTCTCGAATGCAGCATCGCTCATGGTTCGCCCGTCGCCGGTATGGTTGTCGCTCAGCTTCCCTGCAGAGGTTCTTGTAAGCAGAAGGATGTCCCCGTCTTCCGCAATGAGCTGAACATCCTGCCCACGGCGGATTTTACCGTTGATGTAGTCCTCCAGCTGCTCACTCCAGCTATCCGGGTCACTGCCAAACAGAACTTGACGGTCTGCCTTCACATACTTTTTCCCGTTGTTTGTCTCTCTGATGGATTGCCGGCTCTCCGCCGGAGCGGCCTCACGCGCCGTCCCCCGGTTATTCCGGGCGGCGTCCATCAGGGCGTTGTCCCAAATCTCCTGCAGCTCCCGGGCGTACTGCATCATGGTGCGGCTCTCCGTGCGGTCCGCCTGCAGGCCCTCCAGGGCGAGCTTCAGGTTTTCCACCCATTCCCGCAGCCAATCCCGGATCTTTTCCGCCAGGCTGCGGTTTTCCTTTGCCAGCTGCTCCACCACCGTGCTGTTTTTCAGCATCATCTCGCAGGCGTCAGCTACCACCTCGTCCACGGCCTCGTTGTACTCAAGGCCCGGCTCCCGGCGCTGCTTGTCCGCCACCAGGTCCTCAAGGCTCACGCCCTCCTCATGGGTCAGCTTGTTCACCACGAAGGACTTCAGCGCCTCATACTGGGCGCTGTTGGCCTGGATGAAGTGGTTCAGCTCGTGGGCGGCGGTCTTCAGAATGGCCGTCTCGGTCATGCTCGTGGTGTCCCGCCCGGCGTTGATGTCCAGGTACAGCTTGCCGCCCTTGTAAAAGCCGTTGGCGCCCTCGTATACGCCCCGCTCGTTGGCCTGGCTCTGATAGAACACCACGTCAACGCCCACCGCCCGGGAGAAGGCCCGCATGGCCTTCACAGAGGCCCACTGGCGGCTGTCCACGGTCTTCCGGTTCACGGGGGCATAGGTTTTGCTGCCCACCTTGGCCCCTCGCAGGCTCACAGAGCCCTTTTTCTTTGTGGTGCTATCCGTGGTCCCGCCGGAGCGTATTTTCTCCTCACGGGCCTGCACCTTGCGCTGTGTGGCCGCCTGGCCCTCCTCGTAGGCCAGCTTGATCTGCGTCGGGTGCAGGTAGTTTACGCCCTCCGACTTTTCCACATAGTCCATGGGCATCCCCGCCTTGCCGTATTCGTAGGCCAGCTTAAAGGAGCGAGTATACAGCTCCATGTTCTGCTCGGGCTGATAGGCCCGCACCATCAGCGGCCCCGCCGCCTCCAGTTTCAGCTCGTCCGCCCAATCGAACAGCTCCTCCTGCATCGGCGTCATCTCCGCCTCTGCCGCCGGAACGGTCTTGACCTCGCCCGCCTCATTGGTCACAATGGCGTCCAGCCTCCCGGTCTCGGCGTTATACTTGGCCCCGGTGACCTCCCCCTCTTGCCGGGCCGTGGTCTCTCTCGTCTTTTGGGCTTGGGGCATCAGCCGGTTGAATACCTCCGGGTAGATCCGCTTGGTGTCCAGCTTCCCGGTCCACTCGGATGCAAATGTGTCCCGCGGGGTGATGCCGTCCTTTGTCACAACTGCCTTGACGTTCTCCGGGTCGATCTCGTTGGCCACACGCCGGCCGAAGCGGCTCCCGTCTATCAGGCTCTGCTCGGCGGTCGAAAGCTTCTCCCCCACCACCTGCTTGGTGATGGCCTGGGCGATCTGCGCCGCGTCGCCGGTCTCTCCCAGCTGCGCCAGGCGCCCCTCTGCGGCGGACTGGATCTTGGCCTTGTCGCTGGCCACCGTGTCCGTCTCGTTCTGCTCGATCAGGCGCATCAGCTGCCGCCCGGAGAGCTTCTTCCCGTTGTCGAGCCGCTCCTGGTACTTCTTCGCCAGGTCGTTGTCCGGGTTCAGCTCCTTGGACTCGTCCAGCAGCTCCTGCTCCCGTCCGTCGTACTCTCTCCCGGCCTCCGCATTTTGGCTGATCCTGGATACAGCATTTGACGCGCCGCCCATCAGACCGCCTGCCAGCGCACCGGCAGCAAAGTCGACGGCCGTGTCCTTGATCCAGTCGCCAATGGCTTTGTCCCGGGCCTCTGCTTCCGTCATTCCTTCCGCCACATACCCGTCCATAGCCTGCCGGAGCTGCGACATGTTCCCGTTGATGATGCCGTCGCTGATTAGGTTCGCAAAGTCCGTGAACACCTCCTCGCTGCCCTCAATGCCCGCCTGTTTTGCGGTGTTCTTGAGTGTACCAAGGATCTTCTGCCGCACGGTCCCCGTCGGCGCTTTCATCGTTATGAGATTTTCCAGGCTGATTTTTTCAAAGGCGCTCTCCGCCACGCCCGCAAGCAGGCCCGTCCATATGGCTCGGTCGTCATCCAGGCCCCGGTCTTTTGCCTCCTGCATGGCAGACGTAGCCGCTGCGCCGCCCAGTGTGGAGGTTGCAAGCCACGCAGGCACACCCGCCACTGTCAGCCCAACCGTGGCCGCGCTGTCCAGCATGGATGTGCCTACACCATAGGCAAAAGAGGCAGCTTTCCCGTGATCCGTTTCCAGGTTCTTGGACACGGTATCTCTCACGCCCGATGTGTATGCATACGGGAGGAATGCTCCTCCGTGATAATCCACCGGAGTATCGGGGTCCAGCATGTGCTCAAACGCTGCTCCAATGGCGCCGACACCGCTGGCAAGATTCGTCCCCACGGATGCAACCGTTGCCAGTGCCGGGTTCGTCTCTGCGTAGGCCTCCGCCGCTCCCTGGATGTCTTCAAACGTCTCCGCATTCTTTTCCCGCTTTGGAATATTCCTGTGGTATCCAAGTAGCTCACGGATCTTCTCGTCCGATAGGCCGGACGCCTCCAGTTCGCTTTTCGCCTTCAGTGCAGCGGCCTCACTCGCCTGATTGGTGGCCATCGCGGACGTCTGCGGCCGGCTCGCTTTTGACAGCCTGTCCAGCGCGTCCGTCTGTTCCGCCGTAAGCGCATCCAGTTCCTTCCGCCCCTTAATGTCATACTGGATGCTTTTCGCCTTGTTTAGGTCCGCCAACAGCCTGCTATATTCGCTCTCATCCTTCGTCGGGGTGCTGTCATATGCCCCGAACGCATGGATATTGTACTTTTCGCGGGACTGGGCCGCCTTCTCCTTTGCCGCAGCCACCGCCGCCTCCTGCGCATTCAGGTCCATGGTTGCCAGGCGCTTATACTCTTTATAGCCTGCCGCTGCCTGCTCCTGCTCCTGTGCAATTTCGGCCGCCGTTTTCTCCCTGCGGCTTTTCCCTTTGTAGGAAAAGCCGCCCAGGAAGGTTCCCCCGGGAGAGCCCACAACGCGATCCGTATTTTTCGCTTCGCCGCCCCGCTTTGTGTCCTCCACCGTCACAGTCCTGGCCGTGTTGTCCTCCGCCTTCGTGTAGGGCTGGTATGCGTTTCCGCCGGAGCCCATGCCCACATAACGCACGGTGGGCGTGGTATCATTCTTCCGCTCCTTGGGCAGGTTCGCCGCGTTCCCGGTCCATTTCACTTTCACCGCCATCTATCGCACCTCCGTTTACCCGATCTTGAAGCCCATGTTCTCTATGTCCTTCTTTTGGTTCTCGTCCAGCTGGCTCCACACTTCGGCGATCAGCTGCTCCGCCTTTTCCGGGTGGCCGGTCATCATGTGTCCCCGGATAGTCTGCTGGATATTGGCAAATCGGGTGGTGCCGCCGCCCCTTCCGCTCTCGGGGGCATTATTTCTCGACACTGTCACCCCGCTCCGCCCGCTTCCAGAGCTGCCAGAGCTGCCGGAGCCTCCTCCGCTTCCGCTGCCTCCGCCGGAGGATGCCTTATACGCCATCTGCGCGTCAAACTGGCGCTTGTTCTCCGCCATCGTCGCGTCGTACTGCCGCTTCTGCTCCGCCAGGTTCTCGTTGTACTGCCGCAGCGCCTCGTCGAAATTCTTCTGCCACTGCTCGTCCGATACCTGATCCCTAAAGCCCGTGTAGTCGAAATTCCTCTCGTTGTTATAGCGGTTCGCCAGGTAGTCCCGCTGGGTCTGCCAGTCGCTCACGCTGTCGCGGTAGCGGTTGTACTCCTTGTCGCTCCGGTCCGCCAGCAGGCTGTACTGGTTCATCAGGTCCGTGCCCTCCTGGTTGTAGCGGTCCAGGGCCAGCTTGTACAGCTCCGGCACCTTGTCATTCAGCCCCTGCAGATAGCCCTGGTAGGTCTGCTGCCCCACCTGCTGGGCGTAGCTGTTGCCGTAGCCCCCTGTCAGGGCCGCCGCCTGGCCCATGGTATCCATCATGGCCTGCTTGCCCTGCTGCATGTAGCGGTCCTTGTACTGCTGGTACAGGGCGTCCCCGTTCACGTCATACTGGAACTTGTCCCGCTTCAGGATCTTCTGCAGCGCCGCGTCCACGCTCTTGCCGTAGGTCCCGCCGGACCACTTGTCCGGCTGCTGCTTTTCATATGCGGACAGATCCGTGGCCAGCTGCTTCACCTTGTTGTTTTCCAGATATTCTTTTCTCGCCATAATTCAGCCTCCTTTTATTTCGTTCTCATCAGCTTGCGATCCATATTCCGGCGATGTAGATGCCGTACCCTGCGGGTATGTCCTCCTTGGGCCGGATCTGTATGGTGCCGGCCGAGCCCAGCCGCGCATCCAGGTTCTTCAGGCAGTACGCACTCAGGGCATAGGCCGAGGTCGGGAGATGGTCGCCTATGCTGGCCACGTCATACGTTGTCCCCGCTGGCATCGCCACATTCGTCTCCCCATACACCCGCAGGATGCCCATACTCAAAGCAGAGATATGCTTGGCCGTACCGCTGAAATTCTTCAGATATGACCCGGACGCACTGACCGTAATGCCGGCCGGGGTAAAGCCCAGCAGCCGCAGGGTCCCCGCTGCGTCATCGTAGCGGATCACGCTGCGTTTGTTTTGTACATCGTACACACCCCAGGCCACAGCGGATTCCCCGTTGCCGCCGTAAATGGCCGTGTTGTGCGGATTTGCGGCTCCGTCCATCGTCTGAAAATATATGTCCTTCTCCGCATTTGTCGCCTTGCTGCCGCCCATGTATATAAATCGCCCTGCATGCAGATTCCAATCCGCTGCCAGCTCCAGCGTCTTGCTTTTCTCCGCCGCCTTACCAAAGGCGGCGCCGTCTCCCCCCGCCTTCAGGTGGAAGGCCACCTTCTCCGTGGGGATGGTCGCCTCATAGGAGGCGGTGTTCCCCAGGCTGTCGGTGGCGATGACCTTCGCCGTATAGCTTTTCTCCGTGCTCAGCGTCGTGCTGCCGCTGATGACCTTCGCCGTCCCGGCCTGCATGGCCACGCCGCTTCCATAGCTGCCGCCCACGCTCTTCCAGTAACCCTTAATGGTCACACTGTTCTTTCCACCCAGGGAGGAATACTTTGCCGTGGCAACACCTGCAATGTGCGTGCCGCTGTCCGCCGCCTTACCCTCCGCGTCCGACCGGTACAGCTTCACTCCGTTCAGCGCCGGCTTAGCGTAAGCCAGCAGCGTGATGGAGAAGTCCTCATAGGCCGTGAGACCCCGGCTGTCCGTCACCGTGCAGCGCACCTTGGCGGAGGTGGCCGTGATGGTCCCCGTCCGGTATGGGCTGGCCGACACGGTCTTTCCCAGGTAGGTGATGGAGTACTTCTTCACCGTAGCTCCCTGCTTACAGGTGACCTTGCTGCTGTAGAAGGTGGCCTTGGCCTTGGAGTAGCCCTGCACCCACGCGGCAATGGCACTGGCCTTGGTGCCGCTGTTGTCGTAGGTCACCGTGGCCCAGCCCGCACTCAGGGCGGGCTTCATGCTGCCCGGCACCGCCGCTGTGAAGGATACCGACCTTGTGCCGATGAGGCTGCTGCCCTTGTAGGTCTTGCAGGTGAGCGTCCCGGTGCCGCTGAGCTTGCTTGTGATCTGCGCCGCCAGGCTCTCCGGCACGGTCCAGGTATAGCTGCTCCCCGCCTTGGTGGCAATGGTCCCCGATGCGCTGCCGAAGCTGTAGCTCAGCGTATGGGTAAAGGCCGTGGAGGCCCGGGGCAGGCTGATGGTCGCCTTGCCGCCGATGGTCACCGGCCCGATAGAGGGCGTGGTGGCCCGGGGTATGGTGGGCAGGGTGAAGCTCTTGGCTGCGGCGGTGTAGTCGCCGTTGCCATACAGCCACCCGGAAAAGGCTGCCACGGTAAAGCTCTTGGTGCCGTCTGCGTTGTGACTCAGCTCCAGCGTGCCCGAGGCAAAGGTGCGGTCCTTGTAGTCCGTTATGTTGGAGTAGGTGCCGCCGTCGTACACCTTTACCCCGGCGATGCTTACCGCCGACATCTTGATGGCATTGTCGTAATACTGTTCCCCCGGGGTCAGGCCGCAGGACCAGGCGATGGTGGTCTTGTTTCCGGAGATGCTTTGGCTGCCGGAGATTTCCCATTTTACCCAAAAGTATGAGCCGTATTTTGTGTTTGTGCTGATAACGCCGCTGGTGGCCATTTCCTCATCCTCCGATCCATTTGAATTTCACGCCGCTGGTAAAGCTCACGTCCCATTCCCCCGCGCCGGTGATGCGGTCCGCGGCGATCTGGGCCACAGTAAGCTTGCCGTTGGAGAAATATGCCGTCTCCTGCCCGCCGATGTAGAATGACAGCTTCTCCGTGGTCCACACGGACATATTGCTGCTCTTGTCGATGACGTCGTACACACCCTGCTCCGTCTCCACCCCGGTCTGGCTGGTGCGGATGTCCTGGCCAATGGCGATGCCGATGATGGGCACGGTGCCGTCGTAGCCCACAATGCCCTGGCGGATATATCCCTCCACATCGGTCTTGTAGGAGGCAAAGTCCACCCCCACCCGGTCCACATCCGCCCGGATGTCCGAGGCAAACTTAAAATACTGGCTCAGCTGGCTGGGATCCGCCTCGATCCGCTGGCTGATTCTCTCCAAATAGTCGCCGAATTCCGATTGTGCCACATAGCTCCCCTTCAGCTCCGTGGCCAGCCGGTCCATCTCCTGGCGCACCACGTCCGCCGACTTGATGATGAGGTCCCTCAGGTTCGCCATGCGCTGGTTGGTGTCATCCTCTTTCTTGTTGTCGCTCGCCGGCACGGTTGTCTGCCCGGGCAGCTGCTGTTCCTGGGCCTGTGCGCCGCCGTCCATGGCGCTCAGTGCCCAGTTCAGCTGCTCCACCATTTGGTACATATAGCTGCGCATCTGCGCCATCTGCGTTTTCATATCGGCGCTGGCCGAAATATTCGGCAGTCTGATGTCCGTCACATCTCATCACTCCCCTGCTCCAGCGTTTTGGTAATGCTGTAGATCTTCGCACCGCCCGCGCCCGTCAAACGCAGGCGGAAGTGGTCGCACCGGTGCGGCCGAACCGGGAAGGAGAAGGTCCGCAGGTTTTTCCCTGTCATGCTCCACAGCTTTTCCCAGGTTCCGGAGTCGTACTGGATGTACGCCTGCATCGTGGCCCCCTGCTCCAGGGCCATGCGGATGAGCATCCGTCCCACATACTTCTTGTTTGCGATCCGGTCCGGGTACTTGGAGCTGCTCGTCAGCGCCGTGATGGTGCCGGTCTCCACCTTCCATGGCACGGCGGCTGTTTCCTTGGTCCCGCTGCCCAGCACTGTGCGGATTTTTTTGTCCGATGCGTCGATGTAGTACATCTCGTCCCGGCAGGAGCACCATGCTTCCGCGTGGGTGTTGTCCTCCCGGTGCCACACACCCAGCCTGGTGTCGTAGGTAAACAGGTGCCATGCTCCGCCGGAATCCTGCATGGATACGTAATACTTATTCCGGTGCCCGCCACCCACGGCATCGGAATAGCTCTCCTCTCCAAAAGCTGCCGATATCTCCGCCGGTAGGCTCCCATCATAGGCGCACACGCCGCCGCGGCTCTTGTAGTACAGAACCTCGTTGATGATGGCCATGCTCCGGGCGCTGCCCTTCTGCACGCCCCGGCATGTGGTGGTTTGTATCTGGAAATTGCTGGGGAAGGTGCCATAGACCTTGTGCAGGCAGTTTTCCTTGAAAAACAGCGGATAGCCCAGGTGCGTGATGGCCCCAGTCCATGGTCCATCCGTGCCGCAGGAGGCGGTGTAGCTGTCCGTGGAGATTCCCATGTAGCAGCTCCAGTTCTTGAAGTCGCCCAGCTTGCTGGCGTATATCTCGTTGATGTCCTTGCCATTCGCTTTGTCGTAGCTGTACTTGCATCCCCATAGCCGGTTCCCGCTCTCCACCACAAAGTCCATGTCCGGCATGGTGCGCTTGACCGTTATGACCCCCTTCTCCGCCGTCTGTTCCACAGCGGCGTCCAGCAGCCCCACCACCACGATGTAGTCGTCCGCCTTGCTCCATATGACGGCGGAGCCGTTCAGGCCTTCCACGCTCTTTTCTGTGATCCCGGCAATGGTCACGCCGTCATACTGCTTAAACTGCGTGCCGATGCCCGTGGCGGAGATTTTTACATAGGTGGTGGCCACGGCGGTCCATATGTCCGTGGCGGAGCTGTAGACCTTCAGGGCGTGCTTTTTCCCGGAGGTGTCCAACCAGTACGCTCCATTCCCCGGCTCCTCAGGCGCCGTCTCCGATGCCACCGCCTCCACGTCGGCCCCCTCCGCCGTGCATAGACTAAATCGCACGCTCGATCCGGATTGATAGCTCGCCTCAATGTTTCCTCGGTCGCTGACCTCCACCGTGTTGATGTACTTTTTGTCCGGCATAATGATGACATAGGAACCCATGGAGATCAGGCTCTTGGGGCACTTCTCCGCCGCTGTGGATAGGTTCATTTCGATTCGCTGGTTGTTGATGACAAACTTGGTGCCATCCACATAGCACAGGGCGTCCTTTGCAATGAGTCCCTGCGGCGCCGCAGGCGAGGCATACACGCCCCGGGCCCGCCGGGTGGACAGCAGCGGATAGTTGTCCGAACACATGTTTTCCTCATCGTAGAATTCCCCATCACCTATGCGTATGGTGTGGTTGTAGCCGGCAAACACGTCTGTGATGCTGCGGCTGGTGGGCTGCTCTGATAGCTTCGGAAATCTCATAGTTCGCTACCTCCTAAAAAAATCGGATCTTTGCCTTACACAGTGGCTTTCGGGTCCGATTGATATAGTTCGCGTATTCCGTGTAGGCGCTATTAAACATGGCCGCTGAGTTGTTGTATTTCCCCATTTCTCCGTTGTAGTAGTCGATCTTCGATTCCAGGTAATACAGGTACAGCTCGTCATGCGGGGCCGCCACCAGCAGCTCCGTATTCCTATTCGTCTGTGCTGTGTAGCCCGCAAAGCTCTCTGCCGCCGCGTTGTGCTCGTGGGTCAGAACTACGTCCCTGTGGATCCGCGCATCCAGCGTCGAGAGCCACCGCAGCTTTTCGCCCTCCTCGTATGTGTTGGGCTTCAGAGTGTCAATACTGTCCAGCGCTTCCTTGATCGTCATAGTTTCCCCTCCTGATAAAAAGCGGGAGAAGGCTTCCGCCCTCCCCCACATCGTCATATTCGGCTCACTTCGGCTCCCTGGCCTGGTGCTCATCGTCATAGGCAATGCCGTATTCCAGCATCACATCCCGATTACGCAGCACCTCCGCCACGCATTCGGGAACCTCCACCTCCTGCCCCCGCTGGATGAGCCAGCTCCGCTCATTCACCCACACGGGAACAGGCTCCTTCTCCTCCCGCGTGATGGGCAGGCGGATGCGCACCATCTTTTCGGCGGGAGCCTTCGCCTTCTTCTCAGACTTCTTGGTCTCCTGAACCTGTCCATCCTGAACCTGTTCGTTCACCTGCGTGATGTTATCCATGTCGTGCTCCTTTCTCAGTTGGCCGCCACATTGGCAGAGTACACGGGGCTCATGCTCTCCACACGCACCATGTAGTTCTCCACCAGGATTTCAGCTGTCTTCAGGCCCTTCCAGCCGGCGCTGGCACGCTGATCCAGGGGATCCTCGGTGCCGCCGCTGCCCAGCTGCTTAACAATAGTCCGCAGACCGCCGCCGGTCACCTCGGTCACGCCGTAGGCGTTTTTGCCCAGGAAAAGGGTGCTGAACACGCCATAATAGGCGGGCGTAGCGCCGCTCTGCGCCGGGCAGGTGCTGTCGCGCCAGATCTTGGCCTCGCTGCTCTCCACAAAGCGCACGCCGCCGAGCTTTCCGATCTCGCCCTCAAAAAGGTTTTCGGGCTGGGCGTACTTGTGCGCCTCGGTCCACTCGGGGTCGCGCATCAGGTCGTAGGCCACATACGGGTGGATGATGGCCACATAGCAGCCGTCAAAGGTGGGGGCGTTCTGTGCCCGCAGCTTTGCCACCGTCCGCTGCACCATGTCCACGGTCAGCTTGCAGGTGGTGTCCATGCCGGAGCGGCTGGTGACCTCGGTCTTTGCGCCGCCGGCGCCGATCTTGGGGCAGTAGCTCACGTTGGTGCCGGCGTTGATCACGTTCCGGGTCACCGTGTCCATAGACAGGCCGCTTTGGTCGCCCAGCAGCTTTACGGTCTCGGCCAGCACGGGGTCAATGGCCGTCAGATCCAGCACATCGGAGATGACGATAAAGTCGCCATACTGCTTGACGGTGCTGGTCTTGGTCGTCACGTCCAGCTTGTTGCCCGCCGGAGTCACGCCCTCGGTCAGGGCGCCCGTCACCTTGGCCAGCGGGGTGAACTTTCGGAATTCAATGGTCTTGCCGCCATTCTTGGGGATGGGACGTTTCTGGCCAAACTGATCGTGTACCAGCCGGGGGCCGGCCTCGTCGATCAGGGTCATGTCATAAAACGTCTTCATTTCGGCGCTCAGCGAGTTGCCGCTGGTCGTCAGGGTGGTGGTCTGCGTTGCAAACAGCTGCAGCTCCATCAGCATCATAATCATCTTTTTCATGGGTAAATGTTCTCCCTTCTTTGTTTTTTATCCGAGGGAGCGCCCGGCACTAAAACCGGATTTTTTCGCCCCTCTCTGCTCTGCGGATAATTTCCGCTCTGTCCGCCTTGGAAAGCTGCGACACATCCGGTTTCACAAGGCTTGCGCTCTGATCCTGTACACCGTTTTCCATGGGGCGGGCGCCGCCAGCGCGGATCTTGTTCACGACCTTCTGCTCGGCCGTCTTGGCCGCAAGCTGCATGGCCGCCGGGATGATCTCATCCTTGTGTACCACCTCGTAGGCGGTCTTCACGTCCACGCCGCTGCGCATCAGCCGTAAGAACTGCTCGTTCCCCAGCTCCTCCTCCAGGCGGAACTGAGGGTATACCTGGCGTGTATCCTGCTCCTGCTCCAGCCACTGCCGGTACATGCGGTCTGCGCTCTCCTGCGCCAGCAGCTCCTCCATGGTCTGGCGCAGCTGCTGGTTCTCCCGCTCCATGTGGCGCATCTGCTTCAGCTGCTCCACAGGGATCCCGGTCTTGGCGGATTCGTCCTCAAAGTAACCGGTGTCCTCCTCAATGGCTTGGTTCAGGGCCTCCAGGTCCCCCGCTTTCACGCCGTACTTTTTCTCCAGCAGCTCCATGGTAGGTGCCAGAGCCTGCAGGCGCTCTGCGGTCTCCTGTGTGCCCTTGAGTCTCTTTTGGAGAGTCTCCCTTACCCGCCGGTCGTACAGGTCCTTGTATTCCCCCTTGATGAGGTCCTCAAAGGCCTTCTCCCGGTCCGGCTCGATGGTCTCCTGTTCCGCCTCGGCGACAGGCGACTCCTCGTCCTGGATGCCGTACTTCACATCCGCAAGAGGATTGTTCTTTCTGCCTTTCTCCCGAAGCGCGGCGACCGCTTCCGTTACGCCCGCATTCGTTCCTTCTGCTGTGCCGCCCTCTCCAGCGCCCTCGGCAAACAGCTGGAGATCGATGTCGAAACGATCCGTAAAATTCATATGCTACCCTTTCTGCCCGTAAGTGAGCGACCCTGTATGTCTGCCCGTGAGTGGGCGAGCCTGTCATATCATCAAGGCCCTTGGCCTTTCAGAACGTCTTTACCTGCACATTCTCCGGGAAATTCGCTGCCAGCAGCCTGTACCCCGTCTGTGCCACCTTGTAAAGGTGGAGCGCTTCACTCCATGCGCTTTTTTTCGGCTTGCATGTGATCAGCGCCTCCCCCTGATCCAGCTTGATGGTTGCTTTTTTCCGCAGCTTACCCTTGCCCTCCATCTCCAGCACCTCCTGGGCCACTGTGTAGGCCAGCATGGAAGCTGCCGCGCACACCGTGTCCGCTCCCGCCGGAGCCGCCCCGGCGTGGCCGGAGAGCGTCAGCACCAGGGTGCCCTTGTCGGCAAGCTCAAATCGTGCCTTCACCATGCCTTACCCCTTTTTTAACAGGCCGGCATTCCGCAGGGAATCCAGCAGTGCCTTAAATTCCGCCGCTGTAGGGGTATCCCCGGCTGCGTTGGCTACCGCCGCCCCCTGAGGCATCGTCACAGCCGCCCACTCGGTGCCGGTTGCGGTCTTGCGCAGATATTTCCCCACATTCTCCGTGGTCTCCTTGGGTTCCATGGCCTGGTTGGCGGCGATGAGTGCCGCCACACCGTCCGGTACCGTCTGCGTGGTGCCCGCCGGGTAGGAGTAGGTGCTCTCGTTGATGTGGCATATCCACGGGTCCGGCCATGCCGGGATTTTTACCGATTTGCTCATTTGTTGCGCTCCTTTCTTATGTCGGCGCCGTGGCATCCGCCACTCGCTGCCGTGCCTTCTTCGTGGAGGAAGGTTCCGTCTCTCCCTCGCCGCCCAGGGCCTCTGTCTTTTCCGCGCCCTCTGCTCTACCAGCGGCCGCAGGTGCTGCACCAAACTGATTCAGCAGCCCAGCCGTTACCTCGCCGCCACCTCTTGCATCCACCATTGCGCCCAGCTGCAGCATCTGCTGCTGCAGCATTTGGATCTGCTGGTACATGGTGCCGTTGCGCTCGATCTTCTGCATCACAAACTGCTTGCGGTCAAAGTCCATCATGTCCAGGCACGCCAGTGCCTGGTCTGCCAGCTGGGGATTAAAAAATCCCGCATTGTAAAACTGCAGGGCCAGCTCGTTTTGGCTCATCTTGCTGTAGGGGCTCTGCTTTTGGGCCGTTACCTCGATGTCAAACAGCGGCACCCGGTAGCCCATGTCCACGCCGTATTCCGTGCCGCCCTGATCCTGGGGCTGCAGGCCGGCGTTGCTGTACTGCACGTACCGCTCCGTGCCGTTCTGTCCCATGATCCTAAAGCACCGGGGCAGGTCGTAAAACTGGCGGATCAGCTCGATCACCATCAGCACCAGCCGCCTATAGGCCCGGTAGGCCGCCTTGGAGGTGTCCCGGCTCAGCTTGCTGCCGGCCTCCTGCATGGCGGCGATGGCGCTGGCCGCGGTCACGCCGCTGGCGGTTCCGCCGGTGGAGATATCGCGGTTTCCGGTGGTCTCCTTCAGCTCGTCGATCTTGTTGTTCATCACAGCCACATAGATCTCCGGCAGATTTTTACCCTGCACCGGCGTCACGCTGTCCTGGCCCAGGTTCCCGTCCACGTGGATAAAATCCTTGGTCATGTCCGCGTATTCTTCCTCGTTGACGGCGCCGTCGTTTTTGACAAAAAATCGGGGCCGCGCGTTTGCCAGCGCATTCTGCGTGATGGCCTGGTTCAGCCGGTCGATGTAGGCCTGGGAGTCCTTGCCCACGTCGATGTAGCCAAAGCCCGCCGGTGTGCCCTCCACCGGGAACAGCGGGTCGAAGATAAACGGGTACAGCCCGTGGTCATACCATCCGCGCTCCTTTGTCTCCGGGTCGTTCTCTGTAGCGTACAGCACCTCGTCGCCCACATACTTGCAGTAGTGCAGCACCGTCTTCCCGCCGGTGGTGCGCTTTTTGTAGTACCAGTCCACCACGGCGCTCTTGTCTGTGGTGTCCACGCTGTCGTCGTAGAGGTATTGGCTCACCTCACCCGTCTGGCCGCCCAGCTTCCCGGCCAGCTGCGGGTACTCCTGCTCCAGCAGGTCGTTGTCCATCAGCATCACCTGGAATAGGTTCCGGCTGCTCTGGATGTTTTCCACACCCGGCTCCCAAAACAGGTTCAGCAGGTCCACCTTGCGCACGGAGATGTCTCCCACGCCGTTGAGCTTAGTCTGATCCCAAAATACGCCGTATACGCCGGTGCCGCTCTTGAGCTTGTAGCTCCAGGCGTCGGAGTAGGTCTGCTCAAACTCATTTTGCTCCAGGATCACCGGCACAATGGCCGTCAGCATCTCTGCCTCCGCCTTGTCGCTCTCCTCCCGAGGCAGGATGTTGGGGGCCGGGTAGTTGTCCATGGCGTCCGCGTGCTTGTTGGCAATGCAATTAAACAGCCACCCGCTGGCAGGCTGCACCGCGTGCTTTTTGTCCCGCATCTGCTCCCAGTGGCGCATCTTGTACCACTGCTCATTGTCCACGATCCGCCGCTCCAGGTTGATCTTCCCCTGTTTGTATCGCTGCAGCGTCTCCCCGGCCTTTAGTATGGCGTCCCGGTCAATGGGTTTTTCCCAGGTAGTCACCTCATCCTGCTCCGCCGGAGCCGTCTGCATGGTCCTCTCCTCCGTCACTCGATCACCTCCATCTTGCCGATCCGCTGGGCCGGCAGTATATCCTCCTTCGGGATGTCCAAAAACAGCGCCTGGGGCGACTGTTTGTATTCGTCGGCCTTGGCCGCCATCCGCGGCTTAATGGGCCGCGCCATGCAAAAATACCGCGTCTCATCGGCCACGTGGTCCTCTCCGTCCGTGTCCAGGTCCTCCACCCGGTGCTCGTCATACAGCAGCAGCGGGATGGTGCGGATAAATGCCTTGCAGTTTTTAAAGACGTACATCATGGGATACCCGTTTTCGTCAAAGGCCAGCCGGTAATGCACCTGCATCCATCCGGCCAGGCGCTCGTGGTCGCCCTTGCTGAAAAACACCTGGTGCTTGGCCGCCCGCTCGGCAATGCTCTCGCCGGTCTGGGCGTCCCATATGGCCGGGTCCGCCACGCCGATGATGGTCTTGCCCTTGAGCCACCTGTGCTCGCACTCGATCCGATGTATCTCCGCAAACACCCGTTCCGGCGTCCACTTCACGCCCTCGTTGGGCGTGTCCGTGCAGCCGTACAGCTCCAGGATGCGGTAGGCCACACCGTCGTAGTCCACCGCCCACCAGCCGCAGGAGAAGGGCTTGGCATAGCCCCAGTCGAAGCTCCTGTAGATCTTCCATCCGTCCGGTATCTCAAAGGGATCTATCACATGGGTGCCTATCCTGTCGCCGTAGTGCTCCGGGATGTCGAAAAAGTCCTCGAAAAACTGCCCCATGTACACATCCCAGCTGCCGTTGAGCCACGCCTCACGGATCTTCGGGGGCAGCCCCTCCAGCTGCTTGATGTATTCCGGCTGTCGGCGCATGAGTACCTTGTTGTCTGTCGCCCGGGCCGGGATGAAGGAGTAATCCGCCGGATCCTCGTTTTGCTGGAACTGCCGCTTGACAAACAGGCGTTTGACCCACTGGTGCCCGATCCCGCCGGGGTTGCAGGTGATGTATACCCGCTTAGGGAACTGATTTACGCCTCGGACGCAGGCAATGAGCATTTTGAAGGCGTCCTCCGTGTGCTGCGTGGCCTCGTCGATGTACAGCACGTCGCACTCAGTGCCCTGGAATCGGTCCAGGTCTTTCTCCGTGGCCAGGTACCGGAAAAGGATTTGGCTGCTGTTGGGGAAGGTCAGCTCCTTTTTGGTGTCGTTGTAGCGGTAGCTCCCCTTGGGCAGCATCTCCCGCATGGGCTTTATGTGGTTGGCCTGCAGCTCCGGGTAGGTCTTGCGGATGATGATCTGCCGGATGCCCGGCCATGCATAGGCCAGCAGTATGGCTTTTACCCGCACGGCCCAGCTCTTCCCGCCCCCTCGGGCTCCGCCGTAGGCCACGTACTTGTGTCTGTCCGCCAAAAACAGCTTTTGCCGCTCGTTGGGTGGGGCGATCTGTATCCTCATTTGGCGTAATCCTGCAGCTCCGGGGCCAGCTCCACCTGCACTGCGTCTTTATCCTGTCGCGGGGCGATCATGGTCCACTTGTCGATGAGCGTGCCCAGGGCCGTGGTAATATCCCGGGGCGATGCCCCCTGCAGCTTCTCCGGCTTTGCCAGCTCCTGCAGGCCGTTGCCTATGATCCGGCAGACCATCTCCTTTTGCTGGTCCATGTACTGGGCCACCTCGCGCGCGTCTGCGCGTTTTTTGGCCTCGCACATCTCCGCCACCTCCGGCCGCGTGGCCACCAGGCGCTTGACCGTGTTGGGCGATACCCCGTGCAGCCTGGCCGTGGCGCTGTAGCTCTCGGTGCGGACGTAGTCCGCAATGATTTGGTTTTTCTTCCGCGTGCTCAGCTGCTTTTTGGCCATGCCCTCACCCCCTCGATGTCCGCATTGTATCACGCACATCTGCCGTTTTTTAACCCACCCCCT
>ERZ1034913.823-NODE-823-length-21815-cov-5.190901_pt1 | contig 21815 bp, 34 predicted proteins | sample MGYA00520697_ERZ1034913 | MGnify/ENA primary metagenome ERZ1034913 (study PRJEB33766, sample SAMN09781786) | gut metagenome | biome: gut microbiome | host: Homo sapiens | place: Madagascar | study: EMG produced TPA metagenomics assembly of the PRJNA485056 data set...
ATATGTATCCGGCATATTACACCTCATAATTCACCTACATTTTTCCCAATCTTTCCCAAAATCCAGTCACTTTCTGACTAAATTTTTTCACAGAAAAGAGCGGGATTTTTTCTTCTTTGATGAAAACGTTGTCGTTTTCATAACAAATCCACTGAAAGTCATTAATCCGTAACCGCTTATGTTTGATTAATAGGTCAATTTGCGAACCATTTATCATAAATCCGACAGGTAAAAGTGCATTTTTTACCTTTTGTTCAATTTCTGAACGGTTACAGTTACTGACACAAGTCCAAGCGTCGCTACGCTCCTTGTTTGTTTCGGTGGTCTCCGCATTGGCATCAGGTGCAACATCTGCCACTGTGCCTTTTTTGATAACCCAATTTTTAAGTTTTGTTCTTATGCTTGCTAAACTGAAACGGTTTTTCACCCCCACAATTTTCTTTCTGGTTTCGCCGTATTGGTTCGGCTCGCTTTCTTCATATTCCACGCATAACGGCTGATCTTCACGTTTAGCCATTGCGCCCCCTTGCAACTCTAAATAGCTTGCAAAACAAGCCACATCGCAAACTGCTTGCGCGTCTGCAATGGTCTTATCATCTACATCGTCTAACTGCCATTTTTCTAATTTGCGTAATTCACGCCACACAGAAATGGGCGGATTGCCGTAAAACTGGAATTGACGAATGCCCCAAAGGTTCGCCCACGCACGCACCCGTTGCACGTTTTCGTCAAGTTTCAATCCTTCCACTTCGTCCGATGTTTCATCTTTTTGATTGCCCGCATAAATGTTTTTGGCAATGTATTTTGCGATATAAGAAACGGCAGAACCTTTTGCAGGGTCAATTTCATCTACTCTGCAGCGGTGTTTTTTCGCCCCGAATTCATCGCCGTCTAACTCTAAAGCTTTTGATTTAAATAAACGGATCACTTCTTCTTTATCTTCTGCTTTTACATACACAAGCAAATGCCAGTGTGGAGTGGCGTCATGGTGCGGTTCAACGCCACGCATGCCAAAAAAGCCAATACCACGCTTAGCAAACAAGGCACGCAACTGCGCCCAATTTTTGCTTAAATAAGCGTGGGTTGTGCGTGGGTCTGCACCTTTCCATTTCTTGTTATTTGTGCCGTTGTTATGGGTTGCATGGAAAGATGAAGGGGCTGTCATGGTTAAGAACAATGACACATAGCCTTTTTCCGTTGCCCATTCGTCCACGCCACGCAAGCGATTCATCATCTCGTTAAAACGGATGGCAGGATTACCGGAAGATTTTTGCCACATCGCCATCAATTCCACCTGTTCGGATGGATCGTCAATGTTTTCAATAATCATCTGTTTTAAATATTCAAGATTGGCTTTTTGTTGATTGCGGTAATCGCTCAATGCGCCTGTTGAAATGTAAGGGCTGACTTTTGCCGACACTTCACCGCAACCAATCGCCAAATGCTCGATAAGGCGTTTTTGCGTGCTGCGTAAAGTGCGGAACCAGTATTTTTCGCATACCACACGCAACAATTCACCTTCTTGTTGTTGCACAGAAAGGCGTTTTCCTTCTTCTATGCGGTGTTGGCTTTTAAGCGGAAAGCCAATGTTTTTGCAAACATCAGCACAAAGGCGGTGCAGTTCACTGCTTAAGCGGGAAAAATCGACCGCACTTAATAGCCCAACGGCTTTTTGATTGGCACAATCTTCCACGAAATCGCTTTGCAATCCGTTGAAGTGCAAGGCGAGTTTGTAGGCGATTTCTTTTAATTGGCGTTCGCCTAATAGGTAGAAATGCAAGCCTTTACTATCCACAGGCTTTTGCATGGCCAAATTGGCTGAATAGTGTTTGCGTTCAAGCAACCACGAAACAGAAATGCGATATTGCTCAAAAACGGCTTCCAAACGATTGGTCAAAACATCACGCAAGGTGGTGTTGGCAATGCGGGCTTGTTTATTGCCTAAGCTAAAACTAATTGACCCATCATCTTTCACACTGCGATAAGCACGCAACCACACATTACGGAAGTGTTCACGTTGGCGTTTGCGTGGTAAATCTGAAAGCAGTTTTTCAACATAATCAAAATGATTAGGAGCAACCGCAAACAGCTCAATTTGTGCGGCAGTTGCTTGCGGCAAGTCTAAAGTGCGGTGAGTTTTTACCGCACTTTCCATTCTTGCCAAACGAGCTTCTTCCATCGCTGAATCACGTTTAGCGATTTGATTGTCTCGTTGTTGCTCCCAGTTCATCATTTTATTTCTATGCTCTTTGTAAGTTGGCTAAATATTCATTGTGTTGATCAAAGTAATCTTTAATGGCTTGATTGGTTGAGTTGATCGCACTTTCCATTTCAGTGAGTGAAAGCACTTCATATTGTGCTAAAGCAAAGTTGCGGACTTCATTCACTGCGCCAATAATGGTGTTATGTAATCGCCCAATCACTCTTGCTTTTTGTTTTCGCCAACCGTCACTATCTGCGACAATCTCTAACACTTGAAAGCGGTCGCCAATCTTGGTGATTTGTAATTCGGCTCCGCAATCTAAATTGATGTAAATATCGGTACTCATTTTGTTTTCTCCTTAAAAGTGTTTGCTTATCCAACTTGCCAACCAACACAGGGCGGCATCTAATAATGCGGCGGCCATAAAACAGCCCAACATCACCACCGCTAATCCAATGAAAAAATCACTCATTGCCTTTCTCCCAAAAATCCTTGAAATCTAACTGTCTGCTTTTTCTTACCTTGATTGCGCCTGTATCAATGGCGGCTTTAAAACAACGATCTGCACGTGCAAAGCACCAATCTTCTTCCGGTGTTGGTGCTAACTGATAGGCTTTGCGCCAAAACTGTGCGGCTTTTAAATATTGTTCTGCACGTTCTGCTTCTGCTGCAGTTTCGCTTGCCGTTCTAAAGGCGATGAATTTTGTTCTCATGCTGTTTTTCTCCGTGGATTGGCTTGCCATTGCTCCCAATCTCTGTATTTTTGTAAAAAGATTTGGCGTGCTTTTGTCGCCAAGTCGCCGTTTTCAATAAATTCATTAAATGCTTGTCTTGCTTGTTCTTCATCGCCTTTGTCTAAGTGATAGATGTAAGCGAATAATTTTTCCTGTGCCTTATCGAGTTTTTGATAATATTCCTTTGCCACAATGCTCAATGCGCCACGACTTAAAATCACGGTTGCCATACTTCCCCCTAATTCAATGCTTTATCAATCAATGTGAATTCGCGTTCGGTAATGCCTTTCGGAAACATCCCCGAAATCAACCGCACTTTGCGAAACGCTTTGGCGATTTTGCGTTGTCCGTTTTCGGTGTAGTGGTGTAGTTTCTCGCCTGAAAATGTGGTGCTAACTAAATCATTGATGTCGAGTTCTGCCATTGCTAATAAGATTTCTCGTTCACCTTGTGAAAGGTTGCTGAAAGCGTATTCCACGCGATAACGACTTTTGCCGATAACGTGGCGGCAATCGCCCCAACTTTGCACCTGTTCAACCGCAATCTGATTTTCTTTACAGAATTTTGCCGCCGCACTTTCTTTGCCTGAAACGTACATCACACGCCCCCTTGCTTATTTACCTTGAACCCAACTTAACCAACGACCAAACATCCCTTGCTTGTTCCAACTGGCTTTTTCAAGCAGTGCCACACGGTCGGAAAGTGTTTCATTCAATAGCACTTGTTGTTGGTTTAAGCCGATTTGATGTTGAAGATGACGTTTAATGGCTTGGTTCTGAATTTCCAATGCTTTCACACGTTTTTCTAACTCCCAGACATTCACACGTCCTTTGCGTGTTTTGCCGTTGTCGTAGGTGTAATCATTTTTTGCCATTTGCTTGGTCTCCCTGAATTTTGGTTGCAAAAATCCTGTCGAATGAATTTCTTCAAACGACGGTGTTTAAAAATCTTGATTGAAGTTAAAGACTAGATGTCGATTTCTTGCTGACGCTCGTCAATCTGATTTAACGGCTTATTCGCACTTAATGCTTCTGGGCGGTCGTTATAGATTGGCGTTCTTACTCTTGTAATTTGGCTTTGCACTCTTAATTCTGTGCCGCAGTTGTTGCAGTAAGCCAACACGTCGATTGACAATAAACCGATCTTTTCGGAAGTTCGCACACGGATGTTATTACTTCCGCAATTTGCGCATTTATGATCTACGTTCACTATTTACCCACCTAATTTGTTATACTTAATTTGATTTATTCACGATTAACAAAGGAACCGACACTATGAATGAAGAACAATTTATCGAATTGACCGTAGAAAATTCACAAAATCGCCTACGCATTCACGCGCTTGAGCAAATTCTTGCTCTGTTTTTGCATCATAAAACTGACCAGCAGCATCAAGCACTTCATCAATATTACGAATACATACGCGACCAGCATCTAAACAATTTTTCTCTTGATGAAGATCAAGCAGAAAAGATTGAAGCAGTATTTGACGCGCTTGAAGATGTTCTACAGAAGTAGAATCGCCATAAAATAACGTGAATGAAAGACGGTATTTGCCGTCTTTTGTTTTGCGAAGAAGAAATTTTCCGCTCGCTTGAATTGCTGTTTCACACATACACACCACCTTTTCTATTTAACTATTCCGAATCACTGCCCAATCCACATCAGGGCGTAAATCTTCGGCTCTTACTTTGCCTTCTGTTGCTTTGATAATGGCGGGAATATATTTCACATCCATACTCGCACCATTTATCCACCCATTTACAGTAGGCTGACTAACTCCACATACTCTTGCTAAGGCTGATTGATTGCCGCAAATTTCTGTAGCTAGTATCACTTTTTCATTCATTTAAAACCGCCTATAAGTTTTCCTTTAAGTGCATTATAGGAAATCCTTTAATAATTGCAAGAAATATTTTATTGTTTTATTCAAAGTTTACCTATAACTTATACACAAGGAGAATTTATGTCTGATTTATCAACCCGATTAAAGCAACTGCTTGATGATAGAAACTTATCTATGAATGCTTTTGCAAAGCAGCTTGGCGTATCTCAACCATCAATTAGCGATATAGTGAATGGTCGAACTCGTTCACCTAAAAATATTTTAGAAATTGCGACCGCACTTAATGTGGACCCGCATTGGTTAAAAACAGGTGAAGGCGACCCTGATCCGTCTTATCGCATTGTAGAAGTGAGCGAACCGCAAAACCCAAACACAGTGCGGATTGATATTTTGGACGTGGAAGCAAGTGCCGGAAACGGTGCTTATTTAAGCCCAACCGAACAAGGCTTGCTTTCACAAGAATTTGATTTAACGTTCTTCCGTCAACAATTCGGACGTGCTGATGCAAAACATTTGAAGTTGATCACAGTGAAAGGGGATAGCATGGCACCAACCCTTGAAAGCGGTGATTTGCTTTATGTTGATATTTCCGAAAATTACTTTGCCGCCGATGGGCTTTATGTGTTCACCTTTGACGGCCAAACATTCATCAAGCGTTTGCAAAAAGTGGGAAAAGAAATGCTCGTCATTTCCGACAACCCAACATACAAAGAATGGACATTCACGCAAGATGACGATGTATTTATCCACGGACGTGTTGTTTTCAGCATGCCGATGAAGTGGCGGAAGTGGTGATTTATTTTAATAAAACAAACCTAAGGAACCCCTAATGAAAAAGTCACTGCTAATTCTAACCGCGCTTTTGTCTATCTCATCTTCAGCTTTTGCTGAGAATTTCCCGCCAACCTATAAGAAAGCGTTGAGTGGGCTAGATATTCTTGAGGCAGAACTGCAAGGAAGTTTTTTATCAGTGACATTTAACCGCGACGAAATCGGCAAACAGATGCTAGAAAGTGTTGTGCATGGGATTTGTTATGAAACCTATTTAGATAAAAAGTTTGCTAAAAAATTAGATCTAAAGCGTGTCATGATTATGAATAAGCATTATACGCATAGCTTTAATTTTGAAACAGATGTGAAGCAATACTGCGAAAATGTTGGCAAACTTAATAGCGAAGAAGCGAAAAAACAATACCCATTCGATAACTATGCTTCGGAGCGTTAGAGATGAAATCACTTTGTTTAATTCTAGCCGCACTTTCCTTTGCTTTTTCAACAGCAACTTTTGCAAAAAGTAAAAAAGCGGATGCGGAACAGTTTAGTTGTGCTGATAGTAAATATTGCAAAGAGATGACTTCTTGCGCTGAAGCTAAATTCCATTTAAATGAATGTGGTGAAAGCCGATTGGACCGTGACCACGATGGCGTGCCTTGTGAGAATGTCTGTCGAAAATAAATATGGATTCAATTAAAACGCTAAATGGCGATATTATTGGGTATAGTTTGCCGAGTAATATTGCCGCTTTACAAAAAAATATTGTTAGGGTGCAAGATTTTTCAGGCAGAGATAGTTTCAATCTACTCCCACCAATCCCAGAATTGCTTAACATAAAAGAATTGATTGCGATCCATACTTTTAGCGATGAATTAATCGGATTTTCTTTACCGCCTGAAATAAAAAAGATTCAAGATGTGCTTGTTCAACTTAAGGCAGCATTAAACATTGATGATGCAGCATCAGAAGATGCCTTTAATTCTTTGCTTATTAATATAAAAAATCTTGAGCAAATTGAAGATGAACAAACTCGTTCTTTTAAAGATGCTCTTGATTCCCTGTGGTTGGCAATCTATCAAATATATCAAAATAACCAGAAAACCATTTCTGTTTTGATGCCAATATTCATTTTCCTTTCTGGATATGCAGCAGAAAAGGGGCTTGATTATATATTTGATGATCACCAACAAGAACAAATGATAGAGATGATTGAGCAACAACAAGAAGAATTAAAAGAACTCAAAGAGCAGAATAATGTTATCTTAGATGAAATTAAGTCTTTAAAGTCTCAAGCCAGTGAAGAAAAAGACGACAAGCAACCGGCAAAAGTTACCTCTATGGATGTTATATAATACCCCCACATTTTATTTATGTGCGGGGTGCTTATGACAAACAATGACTTACTTAATCTTTATAATTTAGAAAAGAGCAGTTATGATTCTTATGGAACTTGGCGAACATCACTGCTATTAGGTTGGGTGCTCAATCTTATTATTAATATACGCTCTCATTTCTACGATTCAAAACATGGTATGGTAATATTTGTGATTTCAAACTCTGTGCTATTTGTGGTCTTTGTAATTCTTACCGTTCAAAGAGAACAGGCGAAAAAGCGAGTATCACAAATTATGAAAATGTTATTAAATAAAAATCCATAATATAAGCCCTCATTTGAGGGCTTTATTTTTTCACCTTCTTCACGTCCACTTCTTCATCTTCTACTTTCAATTCGCATTCAATTTGACTGGTAAAGCCGCCATCTGAAAGATTGTGCGTTACTCTTGTGATCAACCAATTTGTTGCGTCTATTTCGGCTTTAAAGCCTGAAAGCTCAATCGGCGTTTCTGGCATTAAATCAGGTTCACCAAAGGCGAGATTAAGGCTAAAAGTTGCCACGCCACGTTTTAACTTATCAAAGGCGGATTTGGCGGCGGTAATGGCGTTTTTTTCGCTTGCGTAGGTGTGTCGTAGTGATTTTATTTGAGAACTGTCACTTGTAATGGGTTCTTGTTGCTCAATTTCGTTGTATTTGCGTTTGCTTAATCGTCTGCCTTTCACGGTGCCGTTTTTCAGCGTTCTGCCTTTCGTCATTCGCTGTTTTTTCACAATCTTGGTGTTTTCATCAACTGTCACTTCGCCACGCTTTCCGCTGTCCGTATCGTGCCAATACGCCCGCACGGCTTTGTAGTTTTCACTTTCAGCAATGGAAAAATTGTAGTTGTCGCCATTTTTGCGGGTGATCTTACGCAGTGGAATATCTTTCCCTGTGGCGGTTTTCCCCTTGCCTAATGGCATGAAGAGCAAGGTGCCATTTTTCACCGTACACATTGCCCCGTGTTCTTCCGCAAGGCGTGTCAGCAAATTTATGTCGCTTTCGTTGGTTTGGTCGATGTGGTCGATTAAGCGGCTTGCAAGCTCTTTCGCAACTTGGCTTTTAAGCTTGTTTCCTTGTGCAATTTCGTTGACGATTTCGCCCAATTTCTTTTTGTGAAATGACCGCTCTTTTTGTTCAGTGAACGAGCCTTTTAGATCTGCCGCTCTTGCCCGAATGGTGAGCTTATCAGCAGACGATGCGCCGCCCGAAAACTGCACTTCATCGACAGAATATTGTCCCTTGTCAATCAGCGGCGCACCTTTCCAACCAAGGGCAAGGCTGATTGTGGCATTGCGTGGCGGCAAAGCCAGTTTGCCGTCATGGTCGGATAATTCTAAGTCGAGCGTGTCCGCTTCCAAGCCGAGATTGTCGGTTAAAGACAAATTGATCAGACGGCTTGATACCACTTGCGTGATGTCTTGCTGTTTGTTGTCTTTCGTGGTGATCACCACTTTTAAAGCGGGTGTGCGGTGATTGTCGTTAAAATCTAAGCCTAACATTACAGATTACTCATTAAACTGTCTGCAATGGCAATCAACATCGGATCGTCAGTGCGTTTTAAATTCATGGTGAAGTCAATGGCTCGTGGCGCACCATCGCCAAAGAATTCTGTGCGGGTTTCTTGAATATTTTCAATCACAAAGAAACCGATAATTTCAAAGGTTGCTCCGTCGATCAGTGGAAAGGCACCGCCACTGTCTGCCATTAATTCCAACGCTTTAATAGAAAATCTGCCACCCGTGATTTCGGGGATAAGTCGCCCGCCGATTGTCACGGTTTCGCTTTCCTTTCCGGTGAATTGTGATTTCGGCATTGCGCCCACAATCGCATTGGTTGGATGTCGCCACGTTGATGTGCGGTCTAAGCTTTGGAAAGGCACGGTTTGCCGTGTAAAGACGAACATACCAAGTGCGGCTAAAGCAAAGTTTTGAAACATTATTTACCACCCGTAATTTCGATTGTCTTTGTCACCAATAAAATATCAATAGAAATAATCCAACCCCACCCGTCAATGTTGTGATACATCAAAAACGTGGCGTACCCTGTGACGGCAATAATTGATAAAAAATAGAAAAAGAAGATTAGAATTGATTTCATGTTTTATCCTAAAGAAAAGTGCGGTCAAAAAATCCCGTGATTTCTGACCGCACTTGGTGAATTAGCGAAAGAGAAATGCAATGCCGAAAATCACAAGCAACCAAAAGACGATGGAAAGAATAAAGATTCCACGCCACACAATATGCCGTGGCATATTTAATACATAATCAATCATTTTCTGTTTCATTTCGTTCCCTTGCTTTTTCTCGCCATGTCATTAATTCGGCAAATGTCATTTGCTCAAAGGCTTGTGGTTGCCAATGGAAAATTAATGCAATGTCCGCCATGGCATCTTCGACCGTGGCGGCAATCATTATTCGGTCGCTTCCGCTTCCGAATTCTTCCCTAAAAAACCGACAGACACCGCCGCAAGCTCGGTGAAGTCTGCCACTTCCATTGTGGAAAAGTCGGATTTGTGCAACACAGGATTTGTCACGCGAGTGAGCAACACTTGCAATGCATCCACATCCATTTGCAACACGTCAAACATTTTCAAGCCTTTTAATGCCGGCACGGTGGGTTTGTTGACGGTGATTTCGGTGATTTTATTTTCGCCACGCACAAGTGGATTAGTTAATGTGATCACTTTGCTGTTTTCGTTTTTCATTTTTTATACCTTTAAAAATGCCACGCTTAAGCGTGGGGGAGTGATTTAATAAAAGCCCCTTGCGGGGCTAGGTGGTGATTAGATGCCAATCGCTGAACGGTGTTCTGCCAAGCGGTCAGTGCCGCCGACAATAAAGATTGAGTTGAGTAAATCAATCTCGACCAAATCTTTGCCGTTTTCGATGATTTTGTAATAGGTTAATGGCACGGTGTAGCTTTGTTCGGTGTCATCGCCTGATTTGCTTGTGCCGTTGTCAATTTCGCTGAAACGACCACGCATAATCAATTCAATGGCGGTGACTTCTTCTGTGTCGTCTTGTTGATATGCACCCGCAAAACGTAATGCAGAACCGTCAATTTTACCGCCAAATTCTTTGATGAGTTCGGTCATGTAACCGCCCATTTTGAATTGCGCTTCCAAGCCTTCCACGCCTAAATTCACTTTCACTGGACCAATCATGCCGCCTGCACGGTATTCTTCCAGTTTCATTGCCAATTTAGGTTGGGTAATTTCGGTGACTTGGCCACGGTAAGAATTACCGTCTGCCAAGAAGTTCATGAGTTTTAATTTACGTGGTAAAGCCATTTGTTATGCTCCTACTTTGGCAATCTCTGCGGCGAATTCCACAAGGTATTCATCGCTGATGTATTGGTTAAAGCCTAATTGTTCTAATGGCGGAACAGGGCAGTAATCATAAGACACAAGTAATTTTGCATCTTTCAAGGTTGCGGCAGTGTTCAGTGATGAATTGATAAATGCTTTACCACCGACTAAGTAACCTTTCGCCACATATTCACGCCATTTCGCATTAATCGCTTCCACGATTTCTTTCACCAACATCACACTGATGTTTTTATCCACTGCCCAATCAAAGGATTGTGCGATAGTGTCTTTCAACACTTGTGCTGTGCGGGTGTAGTTTTCGTAGATGAATAATTTGTCGGCTGAACAGGTGCGTAATCCCCATAGCTTGAAGCCATTGTGATTCACACAACAGGTGATGCCTTGTTCGTTCAAGTAGTTGACATCGGTCGCACTGTCGTTAATGTCAAATGAAAGTGGTTTAGTGACGCCAGTCACGCCAGTTAACCCTTTATTTGAAATGCAAGTGTGCCAGCCGTATTCTTTGTCTTGATACGCACGCATTGCTGCCGCACGGACAACTGCATAATCCACTTCAGTTGCTTTGGTGTTCGGGTTGAACGATAAGAAGTCACCGAAAATCAGCATTAATTCACGCTGTGAGAAATTACGGCGATAAGTCACCGCTTCTTCTTTGGTTTTGGCTGAACCGCACGATGCATACACAAAGCCATTCAGTTTTTTCGCCACGCTTAAAAGCTCGGTGGTAACATCTTGGCTGTCATACTTCGGCACGCAGAAAATACGCGGTTTCACGCCACAAACGGCAGCAGATACCAAGAACGCTTTCAAGCCAGTGTAATTGCCTTCGCTGTCCACTGTGCCGATGACGTTTGCTTTCATGGTGCTTTCATCTTCGCTTTCTTCCACACGAATGACGACCACTTTACAATTCACGATGTCCGCAATGCCATCTAACGCACGGGATAATGTGCCTTGTTTACCGGCTTTCGCTTGGACTTCGGCGGTGATGCCTGTTAAAAGAGTGGGTTTATTGAGTGGGAAAACAGTTGCGTCTGCATCTGCTGCCGTTGCCACTAAACCGATCACGGCAGTGGATGATGTGGTGAGTGTTCGCAAGGCTTCGGCAATTTCCGTTACCTTGACCCCATGGAGATATTCATCAGACATATTTTAGCCCTATGGTTTCTATTGGTTAAATAATGTCTTTATTGTGATCGAGAGAATGGAGCAGTGCGAGCGGTTGGCAGTGTGAAAAAGGGGGTAACAAAATGCGGCCAAAATTGACCGCACTTTATTTAAATTAAGGCAGTTGTTCTGGGAATGGCTCATCTGTTATCCAACTGATAACAGGCATACGCATATAGTTGAGGTCTGTCGTTGGTACGCTATCCTTAAACCGTAACTCAATATAATTGCTATCAGCTCTGCTACCAACATACACAACCGCAATATAGTTCCCGTCATCATCATAAAAAGGAAGCATAATAGGAACGCTAGTACGGAAGCCTAACGGTATTTTACTGTTAGGCAAAATATCCATTCGTTTATCGTGATTTTTTCGCCTAAAGTTAGCTGTGGTACTCCCTAAAAAAGAAATGGTGTCCCACCGACCTTTACTAAAGGAACACTCCACCATATTATTTACTCGTCTTAGTGATATGCGACCCTCTTTAACATTTACAGAAGATCTGCTCATATCTCTTGAGCCAGTGTCGCCCGATATAACAACCCAGTTTCCCTTTTGTTTTTGCCACAGATACGCTCCGACACTTGCACCGTCTGTTGAGTAATAAAAACTCCCGTTCGGCTCATTACCTTTAATCTTATTTTCATAAGTGTTAGAGTTATTAAGAAACCTTGTTGTATCAGGTTTATCAGGTCTGCCATTTCCAGTAATGATATTAGAATTTGTAGGCTGTGTTGAAATTTCAGTTGGAATTTTATTCTCCACCCGTCTAATCTCACTTCCTACAAATTGAGCAAAGTCTTTAACTGTTGTATTAAATGCCATTATTGATTATATCCTCTATTATAGGCATCTTTAAGGTTAATTCCGTCTAACACAGTAAACTTCCCAACAAGCATTGCTAAAGATTGGTTTGTCATTGTGATTTTTTGAACCAATTTACTTAGCCCATCTTCGCCAGTTTGAATGTTTTTCAGCATCTCACCAAGTTCTTTGATGGTATCAATGCTCGCGTCAACTTGCCCGCCTAAAAGCTCATTTTTGACATCGGCTTTCGCTTGGTTTAAAAGCTCAAGAATTTTCTTGGCCGATAATGTTGCTGTTTCATTTGTTGCGCTATCATTAATGCCGGCCGCATTACTTGATAGGCTGTTGATTCGCTGATTCATCTCATTGATTGCACCAACAATCGTATCTTTCTGAGTTGTGGTTAGGCTTTGCATTGCCCCGATTAGCTTGATAATCTCTTTATCTTTCATCCCCACAAATTCAGCAAATTCTGTGATTGTTTGATTAAATTCTTGTCTTGCCATTAAAGCGCTCCGATGTTGTAGTGAATAATTAATTCTTTGATGTTTGGTAATGTTCTTGTGTCAAAATCGCCGCCTGTATTGATATAGCCTTTCTTGACGGTGATTTTGTGCTGTTGCTTTGGTTTGAGTGTCACTTTGTGTTTGGCTTTCGCCTTAGTCTTTATACACATTTCACCCCCTTGTAATATCCCGTTTTAACCGCACTTTGCCACCGCAAAGGGTGCTAATTAATCCGTTCTTGTCAGTTTGTTGCAAATCCCAACTTGCCACCGCCCAATCTGCATTTTCTGTTTGATCGTGCGATACGTGCAGCGTGATTTCGTTTTCTTTAACGGTTAAGCCATTTGATGTTGATAGTTTAATGGTTTCTGATTGACTTCGTTCCGGCACGATATGCAAATCAAATTGACTCCCTGTAAAGTCCATTGGGGTGTCGTCATCATTATTGAAAATGAGTGTTTCAAATTCGTCATCCCCACGGATCCAATCAAAAATTATTTCATTCATTTTGCTTTCCCTTGATTGAACCGATAATCGCGCTGTTTGCCGTTTATTTCGCTTTCGTATGCGGTTTTGCAATGGTTTTTATCTCTAAACAATCCATTGATGAAACGATAGAGTACACGCCAACGTTTTTTTGGTTGTTCGGCTAATATCGCCCCGCGATATGTGCGACTTGATAATGTTTCGTCTGCCGCACCACCTGTTAAGGCGTTGAATAGTTGGTCGATAGCAATCAGATTATGATAAGCGTAAAGCCTTAATTTGCTTGGAATTTCCATTCTTCAATTTCCTTTTCAAGTGCGGTGAGTTCTTCTAATGTTTTCGTAGCAAGCAAGCGATCTTCAAATGCCTGTCTTTGCCCAATAATCAAACCGATAGCAACTGCAAACTGCGATGCTTTCTCTATAACTTTCTCAACTAACACATCAAAAGGAACGCCACGCACTCTTGCGATTTGTTTAAGCATTGGGGTGTCAGCTTTATTATCAGCTTTCCATGTTAAGGCTTCTTTCTCTTGGCGATAGAAGCTTTCAATCTCTGTTTGCGGATAGCCAACCAGCAAGCTAGATTTAAGCGTATCGGCTTTATTTGCCAGTCTATTTAATAGAGCTTCTTTTTCTTTAATAAAAAGAGCTTCTTGCTTTTCTTTTGGAATAACCCAATCATTACCGTCCCATTCATGTGATGGCGTTGGCCTTGCTGTGGTTGTTCCAATCTTTCCAGTGTTATCAATAAAAAGCAGACAGCCACGATTCCTTGCATCAATTAAACGGATAAAATCTTCTTCCGATACTTCAATCATGTTTTCTGTGATTTTATTTACTTCATCGTTATAAAACACATCTGTTTTTGCATCATAAAAATAAGCCATTTCTTTAACTCCCGATTGCGAAAAATAAGAAGGCGCCCATGTCTCTTCTTGCCCAAGCTCTGAATGATGTATTGTTGATATCTCGGACAACAACAATTTCCCCATCGTCACTATAAGAACGCTCGCAAACAAAGACTTGCCCAACATTGTTGAACGCAATTGGGAATTTGTGAACACCCATTCCGTTCACTTCTCCCCATTGAATAATTAATCCGCTAGGGAGTTTTGTCCAACCGGTTCGACCTAAAGAGTGGGAATATCCTTGTTCCACTGCATTCGGCCATCTAGTCGCAAATGCAGGTTTTTCGTCTATTTTGCTCCACGGTGTTGTTCTATCTTCAACCCAACTTCTATATGCGACAATTTCGCCATTATCCCCAATTGCTGGGAATGCTAGGAAAACTGTCGAATCACCGTTATACTTCATGTTGAATCGGCGATTTACTGCATTATGCGATTCAGGATGGACTTCTAATTCCCACACGCCGTTTTTAGACCCAAATTGAATCTTACTCCAATTGCCATCTTGACCATTAATCCTTAAATTACCATTAATCTCATCACCGCTTTTAGATACTCTACCGTTTGCATTGGTATTGGCATTATCGGCAGAACGCTGTGCGGTGTTGGCTTTAGATACGCCATCATTCGCTGTGCGTTGTGCCGCATCTGCTGCCGTTTTTGCTTCAACTCCTTTGTCGTAAGCTGTTTTGACTGCTGACGATGTCGCCACATTGTCATTACTTGTGCTAGTAACTGAATTTGATTTTTTATTGATTTGAATGTAATTACCAAGTGCTAGTTGAACTGTGCTGATTAGCTGCGCAAGTTTTTTACCTGCTCTTGCTGACAATCCTAGCTTGTCACTGTCAAGCCCTGTGTCATCTGTGAGTTGCACAATTCCCGCTTTTGTTGTGTCGGCTTTTTCGATTTCGTGTGTATGCCCGCTTTCATCAAATCCATTTGTGGTTGATGATGTGATTTTTTTCGGGTTAAGTTGCTGACGTGTGACAAAAATCACGGAATTATCAATACTTAAAGTGACGGCTTGAGAATTGCTGACTTTTAAAATCATCCGCAACACTTGCACTTTGCCGCTTCCGCTTTCGAGTGTTGGCTTAAAACTTTCAGGCGCATTGGCATAAGCCACTAATTTGTTTGTGCTATCGAAAACGCCCATTTCTCGGATATAAAACCCGCCCACATCTTCAGGGATTGTCAATTCTATGATGATTTGCTTGTTGTTGCGTGGATCAAGTGACACGGCACTGACATTTGCGCGGTGTGTTTCTTTCACCAATGCTGTGCGGTCTGCCGTTGGTGTAACGGCTTGTCCGTTCCCATCACCCACGGCAAAGCTTGATAATCTAAGCGGCTGATTAGTTGCTATGGCTTTTGCAAAAGCTTGTGTGCCGTAGTTTGTTAATACTGTGAAATATTGTGCTGTCATATAAATCCTTAAATAGGGTAAACGCTGACGATTTCGCCAGTTTGTTGCCCAAAGAATGTATTCATTGTGCCAGTTGGTGAAATGGCGATGGCGAGCTGTGATAAATGGCGTGAAACAGGTTTTACATCATTAATTAATCGCACTAATTCGTTGTAAGTTTGCTCATTCAATCCTGTTTCCGGCACTTCCACGGTAATGCTAAACGTGCCTGCTTTGCCTTGCGGTTTTTGATTGAACCATTCTTTTAATTCAACAAGATAGCCTATTGGTTCGATCACTCGTTTCACGGCGGCAATGGTGCCTTTATGTTTATGTACGAAAAAAGATTGTTTGATTGCAAAGCGTTTAACTTCTTCGCTCCAATCTTCGTCCCACTTGTCCACCGAAAATGCCCACGCCAAATAGGAAAGAAGCTCCGATGGGCATTTATCAGGGTTAATCAAGTCAGCAATAATGACTGGATTTTCAACCGCACTTTTTAAAATTTCTGCGGCTCGTTTTTCCAGTTTTGTTGAACCGGTTGGCAATAGGTGACTAGTAATCATCACTTGTTACAATCTCAATATTAATATTTGTGCAATAGCCTGATTTTGAGCTAGGTAGAACAATATCGGCTGTTGGCGCAAGTAACTCCACACGCTGAACGCCTTCAAGGTGCAGTGCTGCATAAATTCCCGACAAGCTAATATCTCTCCCTAGTCTGCGTTTTTCTGCAGCGTATGCGTTGAGTTTTTTCATCGCTTCTGCTTTTATCGCTTCATATTCGGGACCGCGATATAAATGCAATTTAGCTCGAATTTCGTAGGTTTGGATTACTGCACTTTGCACTGTTACACGATCCCCGATTGGTCTGATGTTTTCATCGTTCAATCTTTCGCGAACGGCTTTTAATACGGTTTCACTTGCGACGCCTTGTCCTGTTCGGCTTAAAATCGTCACGGTAACATGGGCGGGTTCAGGTGAGACGACGGACACGTCCGCTACATCGGCGTGAGCGGATAAGGCGTGAAACACATAAGCGCTTCTTGGTCCTGCCACTGACATTCCTTCAAAGGCAAGCTGTGTTCTTAATCGTAACTCCGCATCATCTTCATAGATTGCGGGCTTTGGTGGTGTCGTCGAGTTATCTTCTGCTTGGATAAGTAGGCGTTTTACGTTGTAGTTTGCGGCAATCACATCTAAATCGCTTCCTGTTGCATAAGCAAGCATTGTTGCTTGTGCGGCTTGATTAATGCGGGTGCGTTCAAGCAGTTGCAAATACACGACTTCTTGCAAGAGCTTTGTAATTGGTTCGCTTTCTAGGCTTAAACGAGACTGCCAAAATGGGCGTTCAGATTCTTCAAATAAATTGATGAATTCTTTTTTTCTTTCCGCAAGCAATGTTTCAAAATCAAGATCTTCTAAAACTTTTGGTGCGTCCAGTTTTGATAAATCAACTAATTCGCTCATTCTTACCGCCTAGCCATACATCATCATAATTGATGACGTTGTTTTGATTTTTTGTTCTGCCCACAATGGAGCAAGTGATGCCGTTATCTGTAAGTTGTGGTTTAAATTGGCTAATCGTCACACGTGGTTCCCATTTGTGTAATGCCATCACCGCACTTGCGGCAAGTTGGAGCAACAAAGCGTAGTTCATTGGTCTGTCAATGAGTTCTGGAATACGACTGCCATAATCTCGGCGTTGTAAACGTGAACCGATTGGCGTCAATAAAATGTCTGCGATTGACTGTTTGATGTGTTCCGTTTCGCTTGTAATTTTCTCGCCTGTAAATCGATTCATTATTCAGGCTCTCCAGTTTTATCTTTACCTTTCGACACATCTTTGTGTTTATGTGTCATCTGACTGATTCCGCCCGCTATCATGTCGCCTGTTGATGTCACTTCCCCATCAATATTTACATTGCCTTTAATGTTGACAGTGGGGCAGTCAATATTGATTTGATTTGCGGATTTGATGTTGGCGGTTTTTATTCCTGTCACAACCAAATCGCCGTTGGCTTGGTTGTAGGTGATTTTTGCGCCATCGGCAAATTCGATCACGTGTTCATCGGCTGAATGGCTTGGGCTGTTTTGTGTGTAAAGCCCTGTGATGATGCACGCCGTTGTCAGTTCACCGCTTGCCGCCAAAATGACGCATTGTTCGCCTTGTGTTGGCGGCGACCATGTTTTTGTCGTACCTGATCGCATTGTGATAAAAGGTATAAAATCCGTTAATATTTCACCGCACTTTACCCGTGCTTTTGCTTGTGCATGATCGATTTCGGCAATTAAGCCAAAGCGGATGATGCTTTCAATTCTGCGGTTGTTATCGGCTGACATGGGCGGATTTCTACTTGTAATAATTGCCCCTATTTTTGGTGAGTTTGTTTAATTTTGCGAGTGTGGGGGAGTGTGAAAAAGGTGGTAACAAAAAAGCAAGTCAGGCGACTTGCTTATTCTGTTCGATCAATGATTGGGTTGGGGGTATCCCATTCGCGTGGGAATGGTTCGTGTTGTGGGGAAAAAGCGATAATCACAATATGTTCATCTGATATTTTTTGATAATGAATTACAGGCCCTGATGTTTCACCGTCCAAATTCATTTTTAGCCCACTCATAGGGCTATATCTAGATCCTTTATTGTAAGGGCCACAGTGATAATGCCATATTTCGTTTTGTTGATAAACTTCTGTATTTGGAATGTCATTGAGATTATCATCAAGCCAAGATGGTTTATTTTTACCGCTTAATCGTTTCCCTTGTTCAATGGATTGCATAAAATCAAAGATAAGCTGCAATTCTTCATCTGACATGGCTTGAATGTCTTTAAAAAAGGGCGTGTTTAAACGCCCTTCTTGAAATTGTTTCGATAACTCAACCTTCATTGGTTATCCTACATCATCACTGCTTTTTTGAAATCATCAAAAGAATCTGATGATTTGTAGGTGTATCCAGCATCTTCAGGTGTACGATAAATGCGTGATAAAACCACTTCATCTGATTCTTTTTTGTATTTTTCTGATTTCACAATATTACAAAACATATGCATTTTATTACTTAAATTATTTAATTCTGAAACAAGTGTAGGATGGTTCAAATCAAATTGATTCATTTCTGAAATAATATTTGTAATTAGATGATCATACTCATTCGTTTTTTCTTCTAGAGATTGGATATCATTTGTAGAAATCACATTAAAAGCTTGCGGAGCTAGCGAAATAGCAAAGTCCGTCAATGCTGAAGTAACTTGCACAAGATTTATTGCATTACTTGCAAATTCATAAAATGCTTGCTTCTCTTGAGGGCTTAATCCTAGTTTCTGAACGCTAACAATCTGCACTGTTTCTACTGATTTTACTTGAATATTTAATGCAGCAGGGACCACAAGACATGCAGAAATCGCCGCTGTTTTTAATTGCTTAAAAATAGGTTCTAAGCCTTCAAAAATAGGGTTTAATGATAGATTCGTCATAAGTCACCAAAGAATAAAAGTTTGCGAAGTTTACAACTTTTTAAAGAAATATAAAACTATTTTCTACAATGTGCAACAAAAAAGGGCTTTCGCCCTTTTATTTTTTATGCTCGATCTGTCATTCGACTTCTTGCCCTTGCTTGTTGTTGTCGGTTGATTCGTTCAATCTCGGCGGCAACGAGTTGGGCAATTTGTCGTTCATTTTGCCCTGCTTGTGCATTAATGGTGATATTGACCGCCATTGGTTGCATGGTTTGGCTGATGCTTGGACGAGCTGAAATTGGTGGTCGGCTATCCACCTGAATTGGTGCAGCTGTGGCAAGTCCGATACCTAAACCGCCCGCAATTAAAGCTTGCTTGCCGTAATTTAAGGCGTTCAGCGTGGCGATGCCTAGACGGCTTGTGGCTTCTTTGGTCATGACATATTCGCCACCGTGAACAATGCCCATCGGTTGATATTTGCCGCCATTCCCGGTGTAACCGCCTGAAGAGAATTTTCCCATTGTTCCAATTGCAGTATAGGCGACATTGTCTGCCACGCCGTTGATATTGCCTCGTCCTGCATTTGTTTTAATTTGGTTTATGGTGTTTTCTGCTTCTGTGGAAAAGCCTAGTTTTTCTTTTATCCAATTTACGGTATTCATTATGCCTGTTTTGATTGTGTCAAACGCATTAAAAATACCATCGCCAAGGGCTGACATGATTTTAGAACCGAACGCAGAAAAACTATTTGGCAAATCTACGCCGAACCAACCCAACACTTGTGCAAATACTTTATAAAACAACCCAAGCGGATCCCAACTTGAAATCGTGGCTGAAATTTTATCAATCCCTGATGCAAAAAATCCTTTAATGTTTTCCCACCCAGTGTTGAATAATTCGCACAACCAATTCCAACCTGTGGCAAATGCTTCTTTTACAACATCCCAGTTTTTAACAAGTAATACGATTGCAGCAATGACGGCGGCGATGCCCACAACAATCCATGTGAGCGGATTTGTCAATAATGCGGCACTGAAAGCGAGTATGTTTGGAATAATACCGATAATCGTCTTACCCAGTGATCCTAAAAATAAAGCGGTTCTACCAATAGGGAAGAGTAGGAAGCTAAATGCAGAAGCAAGCGCACCCGTTATACCCACAACGGCAGTTAAAAACACGGCGATTTTCATTAATGTCCCTGTTAGCTCTGGATTGGCTTTAACCCAGTTCTTCACTTTTTCTGTAATTTCCCCTAACTCTGCGGATAATTGTTTTAATTGTGGGGCAATGGTTGCGCCTATTTCTGCGAGTAAGTTTGTGAAAGTCCCTGTTGTGGCTTCCCAAATATTGGTTAGCGTGCCTAATTGTTCATCTACTCGCTTACGTAAATCGGCTTGTTTTTCCATTTTGGCGGCAAATTCCTCATACCCCGCTTTGCCTTTTTCAATAAGCGTAGATACCACCTGATTGACTTCTGCATCATTACCAAATACGCCTTCAATCACTTTTATGCGTTCTGCAGTATCTAATTTTTTAAGCTTAGTTAATTCACTAAATAACTTATCAAAGCCACCGAATTCACCTTTGCCATTGGTAAAATCAAGATTGATATTTGATCTTAGAAGCCCTTTTTTTCTAAGCTTATTCAATGTGGCCTGAATGTCGCCATATTTCATCCCTTTTTGTAACACTTTACGCATGGCGTTACCTGATGCAGAACCGTCCATTCCTGCTTGGTCGAACATTGCAACAAATGGTGCGAGTGCTTTTGCCCCGTCCAAGCCTTTCATTTTAATAGTATCCATGGCTGAACCAAGATTTTTGAAAGCGCCTAGCATATTGGTTGGATCAACGCCCGCATAAAAGCCTTTCTGAATGACATCCATTAAGCCCATCATGTCTTTTTCAGTGGTGCGGGTGGCGTCTTGCATTTTGGCTGCAAATTCTGCGGCTTGTTTTGGTTGCATTTCAAGTTGTACCGATAGATACGCTGCCGCTTCACCTGTGCCGCCTAAAATCGTTTCCGCACTCATGCCTTGTCTAACGAGCATTGTCATTAAATCTTGGAAATCGGCTGTTGTACCCGGCAATTTATCCCCAAGATTTGTGGCAAGTTTGTTGATTTTTTCAAAATTAGACGAGACTTTCCCATCTTTATCCATCATTGCCACTCTGAGATTGGTTGCGGCAACTTCGGCTTGTGCAAATGCGGTCACAGGTTTGATTACCTGTTCTTTCATCATGGCGTGTGTTGCCAATGCTCTTCCGCCGATGTTGGCATATTGTTCTGCTTTTGTACGCAATCCATCTACACGCTGTGTATAGCTATTTTTCTGCCGTGCTTTCTCATTCAGTCTTGATAGTTTGTTTCTTTGTTGGTCGATCTCTTTATTTGCGCCTTTCATTTGATTTTGCAAATCTCTTTGGCGTTGCCCTAGTGTGGCGGCGCTTATCCCATTGCGACTAAATTCTGCACGGGTGTTTTTTAATTTTGAAATCATTTTTGCCTGTTCAGTTTGTAACTTAGCGACACTCTTTTTAGCTTCATTAAGTTTGTTACTAAATCCCGCTGTTGGTTTAGGCATCGTTTTTAAAGCAGATTCCATTCTGCGTACTTCTGCATAAGCTTTAGATAAAGCTTGCGTGTTTTCGTTAAGTTTTGCTTTTAATGGATTTAATGTCTCTCTATATTTTTTTATTTGAAGTTCATTTTGATTATATTCTTTAGATAGAGATCTTAATTTTGTTTTATTTTCATTTAGAACGTTTGAAAGTTGTTTCGTTGCTTTTTGTGCAGATTTGAATGGCCCAGTT
>ERZ1034913.824-NODE-824-length-21809-cov-16.329824_pt1 | contig 21809 bp, 20 predicted proteins | sample MGYA00520697_ERZ1034913 | MGnify/ENA primary metagenome ERZ1034913 (study PRJEB33766, sample SAMN09781786) | gut metagenome | biome: gut microbiome | host: Homo sapiens | place: Madagascar | study: EMG produced TPA metagenomics assembly of the PRJNA485056 data...
AACTCGAACTTTTCAACGAGTTCCTATGCTGATTTTTTTTACCGGACAGCAGTGCAAATGGTAAGGTCGTAACACTGGTTATGTGAAACCGGCATATCGCATACTTTTAATATCTATTCAGTGTCAAATGTTATGCCAATTCACGATTTTCACTCCGGCTTGGCAGAACATCCCAAAAACGAAAAGTTGAGAGTTCGCACCTCGTAGAAAAATTCCTTTCTAATTATACTACCCCGACCTTTCTTTTTGCCATGCACTGCATATCCTTCACGCACGAAATTTCAGACGGTCGGTCGGATTTTTTCCTTCAGAGGATTTCCCCGTTCAAACGAGGGCTTTTTGGTGCAAGACCGTCCTGAATCTTTTCCGGCATTCCGCATCTCCTTCTGTCACCGGATGATTCCGGAAAATGAATTCAACGAAATCACCGGAAACAATTCATAAAATTCTCTCCGGCTCCGCATCACTTGGCGTGAGAAGCGAGGATGCTGTCGATGGCCCGCTTGCTCTCAACTTCAAGAATCGGGGTGAGAATCAGGTCGAGATTGCCTTCCATGAGCGAGGGAAGGTCGTAGGCGGAAACGCCGTAACGATGGTCGGTGATGCGGTTCTGCGGGAAATTGTAGGTGCGGATGCGCTCGCTGCGGTCGCCTGTGCCGACCTGCATACGTTTCGACGCGGCATGGCGCGCGGCCTCTTCACGACGCTGAATTTCAAGCAGCTTCGCTTTCAGAATGCGGAGCGCAATCTCGCGGTTGCGGATCTGCGAACGCTCCTGCTGACTCGCGACGACAAGTCCGCTCGGTTTGTGCACGATCCGCACGGCCGAATCCGTCCGGTTGACGTTCTGTCCGCCCGGTCCGGAGGAACGGAAGGTGGAAATCTCCAGGTCCTCATGCCGGATTTCAATGTCGTCCGTTTCGTCCGCTTCGGGAAGAACCGAAACGGTGATGGTCGAGGTGTGGATGCGTCCGCCCGATTCGGTTGCGGGGACTCGCTGGACGCGGTGGACGCCGCTCTCAAACTTCATCAGAGAAAACACGTCGGTTCCCGACAGGGAGAGGGTTGCCTCCCTGATGCCGCCGAGATCGCTGTCGGACTGGTCGAGCACTTCTGCGCGCCAGCCTTTCTTTTCGGCGAATTTGAGGTACATGCGGAACATTTCCGCCGCAAACAGCGCGGCCTCTTCACCGCCCGCCGCGGGACGGAGTTCGACGATGGTGTCGCGGGCGTCCGCCGCATCGCGCGGGATGAGGGCGATGGTGAGCTGCTGTTCGATCTCCTGCGATTTCCGTTCGAGTTCCGCAAGGTCGGACTGCAGAAGAGCGAGGAAGCCGGGATCTGTTTCGTGTTCGAGCAGTTCGCGGTTTTCGCGGATCTGTTCAAGAGTCCGGTTCCAGAGCTCGAAGGCTTTGAAGATTCCGGCAAGACACTGCCGTTCCCGGGAGAGCGCTTTGCATTCCGCCGGCTTCGAATAGATTTCCGGCGCGGCGAGCTTCTCTTCCAGTTCTTCGAAACGCTCCTTCATGGAGTCGATGTGAACGGCGATGTCCTGCGGCTGCATGATCTGAACACGAAAAACCCGTCCACGCCGGAAAGGAGATTCCGGTTTCAGACGGGTTTCCTGCAAAGGGTTGATTACGCCTTTTTGCCGTAGCGCTTGTTGAACTTGTCGACGCGTCCGGCGATGTCAACCAGCTTCTGCTTGCCGGTGAAGAACGGGTGGCAATCGGCGCAGATGCCGACGCGCTGTTCTTTTCTCGTGGAGTTGATTTCCCAGACTTTTCCGCAAGCGCAGATGACTTTTGCGGGGCCGTAGTTCGGATGGATTCCTTCTTTCATTTTCGCAAACCTTGTTCTTATGGGTTATCTGTAATGCAGTTCTGTTTCCAAACGACAGCACAATGTGCGGTCGTGAAAACCAGAATATAGCACGTTTTTCCGGAATTTCAAGTTTTCTCCGAAGATTTCGCCGATTTCCTGTATTCTCTCGGCGCCGCACCGTATTTTTTGCGGAACGCAGTCGAGAAGTAGTATGGCGATGAGTATCCGCTCCGCCAGCTGATCTCCTTCAGCGGCAGGTCGGTTGCGGTCAGCATTGAACGCGCAAACTCCAGGCGCAGTCCGATCAGGTATTCCAGCGGATGCCGCTGAAAGTGCCGCCGGAAGAGCCGGACAAGGGTCGGCTGGCTGACTCCCGCATTTTTTGCAATTTCCTCAAGCCGGACGGCGTTCTGGAAGGAGCTGTTCATGAAATCCAGCGCCCGGAGCAGCGACTCCGGATATGCGCGGCGCTCCGCATGAAACGCTTCGGATAAACGAAACAGCAGGTCGTAGACTCCGCTTGCGACGAGCGGTTCGGTTCCGCGCTCCTTCCGGTCGAGCAGATTCAGAAGTGTGCGGATCCTCGATTCAAATTCCGCCGGATTCTCCGGTTTCAGATGACGCATTCCGGTCAGTTTCAGCGATTCCACAAGCGGGTCGAGCAGAGTCCCCGTGATGCAGAGAACGAGTTTGCGGTAGTAACGCTGTTCATCGGTGCGGAGTTTCGTTTCGGCGTTGTGATGGACCAGATAGAGTTCTCCCGCGCCGACTCTGCGGGCGATGCCGTCGTCCTCGTAAACGACGGTTCCGGCGAGCACCATTTCGACGGCGAGGTCGGGGTTGTGATTATGTTGGAAAAAGCAGGCTCCGTTGCGCTCGACGGTCAAACCGTTCCGCAGGTAAAGGCTCTGGGCGGCGAATGCGGAACTCGGCCAGATGTGGCATTGAATTTTTGCGGTCTGATAATACCCCGTGCTCCGCAGGTCCCCGTGTTCGTTGCGCAGAAGATCCGACATTTTAAATCCTCTTGATTGAAATTTAAATCTTTTTCCGTTTTTCCCCTCTTCACTTTTTATTAAAAATAGCGTATAATATGGAAAAAGCAAACAGAAAAGGATCGATTATGATGAAAACTCCGATGCTGGCGTACCGTCTGCCGTACGGAAAATTTCTGCGCCGGGAATGGGAAACTCTGGAGTTTATGCGTGAGGCGGGAATCAACCTGGTCTGCATTTCTCCGATGAATACGGTGAATTCGGTCGGCGATCCCTATTCCGATTATCCGCTGATCTGGAAATGGGACGAGGTTTACGATTTCGGCGTTCTGGACCGTCAGATTGAAGAGGTGCTGGCGCATCATCCCGCCGCGCGGTTCCTGGTGACTGTGGACTTGAATACGCCGCTCTGGCTTGCACGGCGTTTGTCTCTGGATTCGTTCTACCGTCTGACCGATTGCATTCTTCATCCGCAGTGGAAGCCGCTGACGGAAGCGTATCTGACCGCGTTTCTGGATCACTGCGAACGGAAATGGGGTGACCGGATTGAAGGCTGCATCATTGCGTGCGGACGGACCCTCGAATGGATTGAATGCCGCAACTTCGAACCTTCGGTCCGCAAGAACATCGCGTTCCGTTCGTGGTGCCGGGAACGGAATCTGCCGCAGTATCCGGTTCCGCTGATCGACGGAGCGGAAAAACGTCTGCATGAATCCGTTTACGATCCCGCGAAGGAGGCGGAGTTTCCGGCATGGCTCCGGTTTCTCAATGAACTGACGGCGGATCTGGTCATTTCGTTTATCTCGACGGCGCGGAAGCATATCCGGACGAGTGCGAAAATCGGAATTTTCTACGCGCATATCCGCAACATCGGGATCGGCGGACAGCTTGACTGCGAACGCGTGCTGGATACCGCTCCGCCCGATTTCGTGATCGGCGCGGCGTGCAACCGTCCGGCGGATATCGGATGCGATTCCGGATATATCGGTGTAACGGAAATGCTCCGCCGCAGAAACATCGGCTTCATGTTCGAGTGCGACCGCATTACGAGCGAAGCCAACCTGAAAATGTCCGAATTCGTCTCTCTTTCCGGCGGAATCTGGGAAGGGTGGAAGACGGAGGCGGATGACATTGCGGGATTGAAACGCGAGCTCGGAATGGCGCTGGTCAACCGTCTCTCCTTCTGGTTTTTCAACATCTGGGGCGGAATGTACCGGAGCGCCGGAACCCGTGCGCTCATACGCCGCGCCGCGGAAGTGTGGGAAAAATATGCGCGCCTTTCGACCGGTTCCGCCGCTCAGATCCTGCTCGTGATCGATCCGGAAAGCAACTATTTCCTGCACAGCTGGAAGGAGATCGACCGCTACACCTCGCTGGAGAACCGCATTTCCGCCGCCGGGCTTCCGGTCGATACGGCTACCGTGAGCGACCTGGAAACGATGGAGCTTTCGCAATATAAAATAGTCATTTTCCAGAACCTCGCTGTCATGAACTCCCGCAAGGATGCTTTGCTGAAAACAAAAATCTGCAAAGACTGCCGGACCGTCGTTTTCCTGAACACGCCGGGAGTCGTGCGGGATGGCGTTTATGCGGAGGCCGGCATGGAACTTCTGGCAGGTTCCGTTTCTCCGGAGGCGGTTGCCGTGCGGAAGCTGACGGAATGGACGCTTGTTCATGCCGGGAATGCGGATTTGCTGACGGAAGAGCGGATTCTGGAGCTGGCAAAAGCTGCGGGAGTGTTCTTCTGTTCCGAAGAAGCCGCATTCCATTGGTCAAGGGAGCTGCTCGCCGTTCACAGCAAGTCCGGCGGTGAACTGCGGGTGCGTCTTCCGTTTCGGGCAAAACGGGTCGTTGAAATATTCGATGACCGGGTTGCCGCCGTTGAAACCGACCGCTTCACGGACCGGTTCAGTTCTCCCGGCACAAACATTTACTATCTGGAACACTGAAAAAACAAAAAAATGAAAGGCAGGCAACACATGAATTCTTATCCGCCCAGAAGAAACTTTTTCTGCTCCAGGCGTAAAACCCGCGGATTTACGCTTGTGGAACTCCTCGTGACAATTGCAGTGATCGCCATCCTCGCGGGGATGCTTCTTCCGGCTTTGAACAAGGCACGGGAGAAGGGAATGGCGATTCAGTGCGTCAACAATCAGAAACAGTGCGGAACGGAGGTGATGATGTACGCCGGGGAAAACGGCGATTTCTTCTCCACGCGCCAGTTCGCCAAAGGGTTCGGAACCTGGGCGGAGGAACTGCGGACCTTCCCCTTCGGTCCGGGAAACCGCGGCGGGAACGATCAGGGATACAAGGTGCTCCCAGGTTCGTTCTTCTGTCCGAAAATAAAAGAGAACGACCCCGAGTGGCCCGCCTCCTACACCTATGGCGTTTACGATGATTTCGGCGGAACCTATGAAAAATATTTCGGGTCCCCGTATGTCTACGAATACACGGACAAGGCGTTTTCCGGATTCGATTTGAAGCGGCTCAAAAACGGCTCGTCCTATTTTCTGCTGACCGATTCCATCACCGTCGCAAGTTCCAACGCGGCCGCAGTCGGCAGACAGGCCGCGCGGCTCGGATGGGGAAGCGCAAACAAATTCGGCATTCACCTGCGGCACATGGGGCAGACAAACATGCTGTTCGGCGACGGGCATGTCCAGGCTGTCGCATTTCCCGCTTTGCAGACCGGTTATCACCACGACCTGCGAAGCGCTTCGAAGGTGCCTCTTGAAATTTACCGCAGAGAAGACTACAAAGTCTCTTACTGAAATTTAAAGATATATAGAAAGGAACGGAAATCATGAAATTTACGGCACTTCTCACTCTGATCGGCGGACTCGCTCTCTGCGCGCAGGCGGACTCCTCTTTCCGGCTTGACATGAACGGCGACGCGGGAATGACCGTTTCCGCAGAGAGCGCTGGAATCAGGCTCAAACCGCAGGGATGGAAAAAAGCCGATCTGCGCAAAGGCTGTCTTTACGGCGAAACGAAACTTCCTGCTGACCGGAACACCACTCTGAAAGTCCTTTTCCGGACGGACCGGAAGGGAACCGTCATTTTTGAATTCGCCGGAAGCTGGAACGACGATCCGGAACAACGCTCAAAAACCGCTCTTTTCGAGGTTCAGGTGAACGGCAAATCCGTTCCGGAAGGCGGTTTTACCCGCGTGAAGACCGATGCGAAGAAGGGGATTAAACTGCCGCAGGGCTTCGTTTGCCGCGGCGCCCCGGTGTATGCGCCTGCGGATGGAGACGGAAAAAGCGCATCGGTGCTGGTCGACCACGACAACCGTCTGATTCTCTATTTCAAGGCGGAAGCGGAGACCGATTACGTCATGACAATCTCATGCAGAGGAACGGCGGAATGAAGATGTTTGCATTTTTCCTGTTTGCCGCAGGGGTTGTTCTCTGCGCGCAGGATGCCGTGTTCCGGCTGGATTTGAACGGCGCTCCGGGAACGGTTCTTGAGACGTCGGAATCCAGTCTGCTCTTCAAACCTCAGATGTGGAAAAAGCCGGAACTGCGGAAGAGTTCTCTCTATGGCGAATATGCCGTTCCGGACAAAGGCGCGGCGGAACTGCGTTTCACCCTGTCTTCCCCGGTTGGCGGAGCAATGAATATGGAGTTCGCCGGGACGTGGAATGACGATGCGGGAAAACGGCGTTTCCTGCGTCTTGCGGATGTGCGCGTGAACGGAGTCATGATTCCGGAGGGCGGGTTCATCAATACGAAAAAAATGCCGGACGGCAAGCCGCTTCCTTCCGGTTTCCTGTTTCGCGGAAAACCGGAATATCTTCCGGCGGGCGGAACGGAAGGAGAACCGGCGGTCCGCATCAACCATGACAACCGTCTGATTCTTCCGCTTGCCGTGAAAGCGGGGGAAAAATACCGGCTGAAGATCCGTCTTTCGGCGGAGCCGCTTCCTCCCGATCCGCGGACAATCCGGAAACTGCTGCCGTTCTCGGAAACCTGGAAGGTGCGGCTTCCGGGAAAGAACGGCACGGCGGAGAACCGCGAAATCCGGAAAAAGCCGGATCTTTCGCCGGATGGCTGTACGATCTGGCTGAACGGGCTTGTCTCGGAATTCGCTCCGCGCAGCACGGCGGTTCTCGAGAATGAATTCGAGCACGACCGTGAAGAAGCGTTTTATGCCGGATTTGCCGCCGACTGGTGGATGGAGGTTCAGCTGAACGGTGCGACGCTTCTTTCCACTCTTGCAAAAGGAAACGGAAAGCCGTTCGATTTGGAACGGCACAAAGTTCTCCTTCCGGTGAAGAAGGGTAAAAATGTGCTGAAAGTGAAGGTGCTGAGCGGTTCCGGAGGATGGTTCTTCCGTTTCGGATCTCCGCGTCTCCATGTTCCGCCGAAGGTCTTCCGCGAAAACGCGGAATGGCGGGCTGTGGATATGGAGTCGCTCGAAGTGAAACCCGGAACGGCTCTCGACCTCTCCGCGCGGATTGACGCTCCGGCTGGCAAATTCGGGCGTCCGGTGATTGGGAAGGGCGGTGTTTTCGTGTTCGAAAAAGCTCCGGAGAAGACAGCCCGTTACCAGGGATTCTCCAGCGGTCTGCCGCAGGAACTCTGGTTCGGCTGTTCCAAAGAGCAGTTCCGGAAAAATGCGGTCCGGATCGCCGCCGGAGAGTGCGCAAGTTATTTCCGCGGACTCAATGCGCAGCGTCTTTACGGGCGTCCGTTCGGCGTCGGTGAATTCAATCACTGTTTCTGGAACCCTTATCAGCATGAAATGTCGCTGGTGTTTACCGCATACGCCTCCTTACAGGGCTACAGCACGCTTGCGATTCACGAAATGGCGGTCATGCTCGACGGCTTCTGGAAGCGGCCGCGTCTCGGTCCGTTCCAGGTCGCTCCGAATCCGGTCCTGCGTGCCGGCGAATTTCTCGGAAACGCTTTTTTCCTGCGTGGAGACGTTGCCCCGTCGCCGCACAGAATCATGCTGAAGGTTCCGGATGCCCATCTGTTTTCCAAAGACGGCGGAGAGGCTGTTTCCGCGGAACAGAGCAAGCTCGCGCTTCTTGCGGGATTCGGAACGGCGTTTCCGGACCGCCCGCTGCCGGAAGGGCTGCCGGAACTTCCCGAACTGGATTATCAGCTTCCGGTTTCCGGTTCTTCGAAAACGTACCTGCACGGATGGTTTTCGAGCGTTTCCGCTTCCGCCGACGATACGTTCCCGCTGAAGGCTTGTGTGGAACAGCTTCGGAGAAAAGGTATTTTGAACGCGGAGAACAGAACCGATGTTTCACGCGGAATCTTCCAGTCGGATACGGGAGAGATCACCCTTGATGCACCGGCCCGCCGGATTCAGGTCGATACTCCCCGGTCGCAGGCCGTCGCGCTTCCCGCCGGAAGCCGGGCGGAACTCTCCGTGTTCCGCGTGGAAAAAACAACAGCTGATGTTCTCGCCGCCGCGACTTCGGTCGACGGACGTCCGCTGAACTCTTCCGGACGGATCGTTCTGATTTTGGCGACAACCGTCGTCAACCGTGACATGCAGGTTGACGGGCAGGACCCCTCGAAGCTGGTTTCTCTTTCGCGCGGCCCCGCCCTGATGCGGACGGGTTCCTATGACCTGAAGCTGAAGAATCCGAAGCGGCTGGTCTGCTACTCTCTCCGTGCGGACGGCGTCCGGCTGGAGCGCATCCCTGTCGTGCGGGAAGGGGAAAACATAAAGATCGCGGTCGACACGGCCGCTTTGCAGAAGGGTCCGGCTGTTTTCTTTGAGCTGACGGAATCCCGCTGAGTTTCCGCGGGGCGGCGGTTCCGCTTTACTCCGCCGCCTTCGTTCCGGTAAAGACGGGCGGAAGCTCCGCGCATGCATCGTAAACGGCGCGGAGGAAGAGCCCTGCCGCAACCACCGCGAGCAGATGCCATGAACCTGGAAGAAACAGCGCGAGAAAGACCATTACAAACAGAAATTCTTCGCGTTTCTTCCGCAGGAAAATCACCGCCAGCGCGATGGAGATCAGCGCGGAAAGAACCGTCAGGAGATTGGCGGTCAGGAATCCGTGCGCGTATTGCTGAAGATCCCACTGAAGCAGACGCGGGAACAGGTAGTTCGAGGGCGCCGCAGTCACCAGCGGAAGAAGAACCGCCGCCATTGCGGCAATGCGTTCTTTCCGGGAGGCGTTGTCAAAGCTTTCGGTGCAGAAGATGCACGCGGGAAGAACCATGACGACGCTCAGCAGAAAGCGTGCGACGTTGTTCCCGATTTGCGGATAGCCCGCGAAGAAAAAGAACAGCGGCAGAATCCACAGCCCGAACACCGTGCGCATCCGCCGCTCCCGCATCAGACAGAGTCCCGCCAGACCGAGCGCAAAGTATGCGTAAAGCGTTGAAAGGATGAAGCGGAGGCCGTGCGGGACAATTTTCCACATGAAGCCCTTGTAGACCTCCTCGTCATGCAGACAGTACGGGAAGCGGAGGAAATCTCCGAACTGAATCCGGTTGACGATCAGCTGCAAAGCGACGACGGCGAACCAGCAGGCCGCTCCCGTGCCGAGGAAGCGCAGGGCGGACTTCCAGTCGTGCAGCCGTTCCCGGCAGTTGCAGATCAGAAGAAACGCCAGAAGCGGAGCAAAGAAAATGTTGTTCAGGCGCACCACGCACGCGTAGCCGAACAGGACCGAGAGTCCGGCCAGAGTCTTCCATCCGTTTTTTGCATGGAGCAGGAGCGCGATGCAGCCGAACACGGTTAGTGTTGACAGCGTGTCGCTGAGCGCATTGCAGTGCAGAATCGTGTATTTCGTGTAGAGATTGTAGGAAAAATCCAGCGTCGGGAACGTGAAGAAGGATTTGTAGATGTTGTGCGCCCAGTCCGCCATGTCCGGCATCCACTGATCCTGGTATTGATAGAACACGCTCATAAGCTGATAGAGGACGACTCCGCCGAAAGCCTTTGCCTCGCTCCGCGTCAGCTTGCGCAGAATGAAATAGAGCAGGACGAGACAGAGCGGTCCCAGCAGGTATGTGTTGAAGAGCGTGTATGGGATTTCGATGTCGTAGAATTCCTTTGCTCCCGTCAGCCGGATAAATGGTACGTAGAGGAGGGGCAGGCCGATTGTGTAGCTCCACTGCCGGGCGTTGAAAACACCGTGCGCGATGTCGTATGCCGCCGCGAAATAGCTTGTTTCGTCGAACGGATGCGAATAGAGTGCCGGCACGCATCCGGTGATGTAGAGCATGATTCCCCACTGCAACAGCAGAATTGCGATCGCGGGATACCACAGATTGCGCTTCACAAAAAAGCCGCGCGCGCAGAGCGCCGCTCCGAGAACCAGAATCGCTCCGAACGCCATCCGTCCCGCGTCGCGGATCGGGAAGTAGCGCAGAAAACGTCCGTCGCGCAGTTCTGTTCCGAGCCCGTTCAGCGTCCATGCCGTCGTCTGCGGATTGAGACGCACCTCTTTCATTTCGAGTCGGTATGCGAGCGCGTTTTTCTCGTAGTGCTTCACAACACTCTTTCCTGTTGCTTCCAGATAGACTCCCGGTTCCGGAACGATGCCGTCCGGCTTCGGAGAAAGCTCCGATGTGCGGAACAGCGGGGTTCCCGGCTGAAGAAAAATCTCTTCGCCGAACGCATAGGAAAACGTCAGAAAAAACAGAAGAATGAATCGCATGTCAGGCTCCCAGGAAAAATTTCATTACAATAAAAGCGTTTCGAGCGTTTTTCAAGTTGAAATTCTGAAAAAACGGATAATATTATATGGAAAGGAAAACTGACAATGGAACTTTTTGACACACATCTTCACCTCTCTCCGGAACGGGACAATCATGAAATGATCCGCAAGGCGCAGGAACTCGGCGTCCGCTTTCAGCTTGTCTGCGCAAGTTCTCTTGCCGACGCTCTTGCGATCCGCGATATCGTGCGGGTTCATCCCGACGTCTTTTTCGCCGCCGGCGTTCATCCGCATGAGGCGGAGGGATATGTGAACGATCCCGCGGCGTTCGACCGTCTGGCCGCCGATCCGCGTTTCCGCGCCGTCGGAGAGATCGGAATCGATACGTTCTACTCCATCTCCCCGCTCGAAAAACAGACCGCCGCCCTGAACGGCATGCTGGAATTCGCTCTGCGCTGCAAGGCACCTGCAATCATCCACTGCCGCGCGGCGGAGGGAAGCGATGATGCGTATCAGATCTGTTTCGATGCGCTCTCCGCATTCGCGGCGCGCGGCGGACGCTTCGTCGTTCACTGCTTTGCCGGAACTGTGGAGTGGATGCGCAAATTTGCGGAGCTCGGCGCGTATTTCGGAGTCGGCGGGATGCTGACCTTCAAGCGGTCGGACAATATCCGTGAAGTTGTGATGCGGATGCCGGAGGACCGGATTCTGCTGGAGACCGATTCTCCGTATCTCGCTCCGGTTCCCTTCCGCGGACGCCCCAATTTCCCCGAATATCTGCCGCTTGTCGCCCACAAGCTTGCCGAGCTCAAAGGCGTTCCGGCGGAACAGGTTGCGGAACGGACGACCCGCAACGCGTTCGCTCTCTTCGGCGAGCCGGAAAGGAGATGAGCATGGACGACTGGATCGACATTCAGAAGGACGACGCCCATGTTGCCCGCGAGCGCGCCAAAGCCCGCGAACTCCGCAAGTCCGGCTGGTGGCACGAACAGCTCGCACGCGGAATCTGCCATTACTGCGGAAAGAAATTCCCTCCGGAGGAGCTGACGATGGACCATGTCGTCCCCGTCGTCCGCGGAGGGAAAAGCGTCCGCGGCAATGTCGTCGTCTGCTGCAAAGAGTGCAACAATGAAAAGAAATATCTCACGCCCGCAGAAATGATTATGAAAAAACTGGGACTTTGACCTATGGGAACGACTGTTGAAATCCGCGGAATCTCGAAATCGTATGTCAGGAACACGCGCGTTCTGAATCCGGTCGATCTGACCGTTCAGTCCGGCGAACTCTTTTTTCTGCTCGGCTCTTCCGGCTGCGGGAAGTCAACGCTTCTCCGTATCATAGCCGGTCTTCTGAAGCCGGATGGAGGTTCGGTTCTGTTTGACGGAACCGACGTGACGAATCTTCCGCCCGAGAAGCGGCGCGCCGCGATGGTTTTTCAGAACTACGCGCTTTGGCCGCATATGAGCGTCTTTGAAAACATCGCTTTCGGGCTTCAGATTCAAGGTGAAAGGAAAGCCGCGATCCGCGAAAAGGTCGGCGAAATGCTCGAACTGGTGCGCCTTGCCGATTGCGCGGATCGCCGGATCCAGTCGCTTTCGGGCGGACAGCAGCAGCGGGTTGCGCTTGCACGCGCGCTTGCGGTGAACCCGTCGGTCCTTCTTCTCGATGAACCGCTTTCGAACCTTGACGCCCGCCTGCGCGATTCCATGCGTCTGGAGATCCGCCGCATCTGCAAGGAGCGCGGAGTGACGGCGCTTTATGTGACGCATGACCGCCGCGAGGCGTTGAGCATGGCGGACCGCATCGCCGTTCTTGACAAGGGGAATGTGGTTCAGCTCGGCACGCCCCGGCAGCTTTACCGCCGGCCGGTGAACGAGTTCATCGCGGGGTTTCTCGGCGACGCCAATTTCATCCGCGGCAAAGTCGTTTCCTTTGAGAACGGCATTGCGGAAGTCGCCTGTTCCTGCGGAGTTCTGCACGCCTCCGCGTTCGGCAAACTTGCCCCGGGAACGGAGGTGACGCTGATGATGCGTCCGGAGCATATCCGTTTCGAGAAGAGTTCCGCGGGGATGGAGGAGCTCCGCTGTGTTTTGAAGGGCGGCAGCTATCTCGGCGACCGCACGGAGTGGCAGTTTTTTTCCGAGAACGACGCGGTTACCGTGTTTGAAGTCGACCCGCCGCACCGCGATCCGGGCACGGAGTGGACGCTGTATGTCGATCCCTCGAAAGTGATCGTGCTGAACGACTGAAACGTTTGCGGAACCCCGCCGGAGGCCGTCTTTGCGGTTTTCCGGCGGGAAAAATATTTTTATTTTTTTATTTTTTGTTTGCCGCTTGCAATTTTTGCAATTTATTGTATATTATAAAATTCGTGTGCAATCCGTCCCCCCGGTGTGTCGCGACATCGGTTGGCATTCCAAGCTTTGAACACGGAGAAGAGGCGCCAAGCCCGCGAGGGGCGCGGCGGTACCATTCACCCAAACACTTTTTTGAAGGTTGTATCTGTTATGAAAGTCAGAGCGTCCATCAAACGCAGGTGTGAATCCTGTCAGATAATCAAACGTAAAGGCGTTGTGAGAGTCGTATGCTCCCGCAACCCCCGCCATAAACAGAAGCAAGGTTGAAACGGAGCGCGACAAGAATGCCTAGAATTATCGGAGTCGACATCCCGGCCAACAAGCGCATCGAATACGCCATCCAGTACATCTATGGAATCGGTCCGGCGCTTGCAACGGAAATTCTCGCCAAAGCAAAAATCAATCCCGGACTCAAGGCCAGCCAGCTGACCGATGAGAACATTTCCGCCATTACCACCCTTCTCCAGAACGACTATGTGGTGGAAGGCGATCTCAGACGTATGCTCGCCCAGGACATCAGACGTCTCCAGGCGATCAACTGCTATCGCGGTCTCCGTCACCGCAAGAGCCTGCCGTGCAGAGGTCAGCGCACCCGCACGAACGCCCGTACGAGAAAGGGCAAGAAGCAGACCGTCGGAGCTATCCGCGATAAAACGCAGAGACGTGTAGCCGCATCCACGGCGGACGCCAAAGCCGCCGCCCCGGCAGGAAAGAAATAATTCTTTCGGATCTGAGATAAAACTTGAGAAAGGTTTCCAGGAAAAATGTCTGAAAACAAAGAAAAAGCAACGGCTCCGGCGGCGGAAACGGCTCCTCAGGCTGAGGCTGCCGCAGCTCCCGCAGCTGCCGACAAGCGCAAAAAAGGCGGACGCTATGTTCCGTCCGGTATCGCCTTCGTTCAGGCGACGTTCAACAACACGAAAGTGACTTTCACCGACCTTCACGGCAACGTTCTCTGCTGGTCCACCGGCGGCAAGAACGGCTTCAAGGGTTCCCGCAAGAGCACGGCTTATGCCGCCCAGGTCGTTGCGGCCGACGCCGCGAAGAAGGCGGAAGCTCTCGGCATGAAGGAAGTCGAAGTCCGGATCAAGGGCCCCGGCGCGGGCAGAGAGTCCGCGGTTCGCGGAATCGCCTCGACCGGCATGGAAGTCAACGCCATAAAGGACATCACGCCCGTTCCGCACAACGGATGCAGACCGCCGAAAAGACGTCGTGTCTGATCCGGCGAATCCGCAATCGTTCCGCAATGGTTCTGTCCCGATTCCGGGACAGAGCGTGGTAGAATCAATTTATGGAGGTTTAAACAATGGCTGCCGCAAGCGTATTTCCCATGCCGCAGACGCTGGTCATGGATGAAAGCACAGCAACGAATAAGTATGCGAAGTTTACAGCACAACCGTTTCAGAGCGGGTTCGGGCATACGATCGGCAATTCTCTCCGCAGAGTTCTGCTCTCTTCTCTCGAAGGCGCAGCGATTTCCGCGGTCCGGATTGACGGCGTTTCCCATGAATTCGCAACGATTCCCTGTGTTGTTGAAGATGTCACCGAGATTGTTTTGAATCTCAAAAGAGTCAAGCTGAATCTTCACGGAGAGGCTCCCAAACTTCTTGAAATCAAGAAAAACAAGGCCGGCGAAGTCACCGCTGCCGATATCGTCTGCGACGGTACCGTTGAGGTCCTCAATCCCGAGCAGGTCATCTGCACCCTTGACAAGGATGTTCCGTTCCGTGCGGAAATCGAAGTCTCCAAGGGCCGCGGATGGGTCCCGGCGGAAAAGAACAAACGCCCCGACCACCCGCAGGGAACAATCGTGATCGACAGTCTGTTCAGCCCCGTCACCCATGTCCGCTACCAGGTCGGCGCCGCCCGTGTCGGCGAAGAAACCGAAATGGACAGCCTGGTCATGGAGATCTACACCGACGGACGAATTTCCGCCAAAGACGCCATCGAAAAGGCCGCCAAGATCCTGAAGGATCATCTCAGACCCTTCATGGGTTCGCAGGCCAGCGATGACGACACGCTGTCGACCATCAGCGACGAGGACCAGAAGCTCTTCAAGATTCTCTCGCAGAATGTTGAAGTCCTCGACCTCTCCGTCCGCGCTATGAACTGCCTGAACAATGCGAACATCAAGACTCTCGGCGAGCTCTGCATCAGAACCGAGAACCGGATGCTCAAATTCCGCAACTTCGGCAAGAAGTCCCTTGACGAAATCAAGGAAAAACTGCACGGCATGAACCTCTCTCTGGGCATGACCTTCAGCGAGGAACTCGTCAATGCAATTCAGGCGGAAGCGGATCGCGTGAACAACGCGAACGGCAACAACGCCGGCAACGGCAATGCCGAAGGCGGCGAAGGCGCCGAGGGCGAAGGCGAAGAAGCCGATGCCCAGAACGAAAACAATAATTCCACTCCCAAAAAAGAAGAAGAGGAGGCCTGATAAATCATGCGTCACCTTAAACATACCGCCAAGCTGGGCCGCAACTGCGGTCACAGAAAAGCGCTGCTGGTGAACCTCGCCTGCTCCATCATCGAGCACGAACAGGTTCAGACCACCATCCCGAGAGCGAAGGAAGTCCGCCGCCTCGTCGATCGTCTCATCTCGTTTGCCAAAAAGGGCACCGAGCACCACCGCAGACTCACGATCGCCAAGCTCAAAGTCAACACGCCTTCCGACAAGGCCCAGACCAAGAAGCTTGTTGTCGAAAAGCTGTTCTCCGATCTCGCCAAGCGCTTTGAGAAGAGAAACGGCGGCTACACCCGCATCATCCGCACCGGTTACCGTATCGGTGACGGCGCGGAAGCCTGCCTGATTCAGCTCGTCGAGGCCGATGCTCCGGCAGCCGCTGAAGAGAAGAAAGAAGAAGCCGCGAACTAATCCGCCCTTCTCTTTCCGATCCCGATTCACGAAGCCCCGATTCGTTCGGGGCTTTTTCATAATCTCGAAAAAAATCTTTTTAAAGAATGCCCCGGATTGCAAAATAAAAATCTTCTTTTCCGGAATAGTTTGCATTTTCTATTTGAATCTTGACTGTTTCAGTGATAGATTACCGGGAATTATAAAAACGCAAACAACTCAAACCAAGGAGTTTTCAATGAGCAAGATTCGCGCAGAACACATTTTTACTTCGGAATCGGTTTCCGAAGGGCATCCCGACAAAGTTTCCGATCAGATCTCCGATGCGATCCTCGACGCCTGCCTGGCTCAGGATCCCGAGAGCCGCGTGGCTTGTGAAACTCTCTGCACAACCGACCTCGTTGTCGTTTCCGGTGAAATCACCACCAAGGCAAAAGTCAACTGGGAGGCCGTCGTCCGCGGCGTCGTCGCCGACATCGGCTACACCTCCGCCGACATCGGTTTCTCCGCAGAGTCCTGCAAGGTCTTCATCTGCATCCACTCCCAGTCCGGCGACATCTCCCAGGGCGTGACCGAGGGCGAAGGTCTCTTCAAGGAACAGGGCGCGGGCGACCAGGGCATGATGTTCGGTTATGCCAGCAATGAAACCAAAGAACTCATGCCGGCTACCATCCTCTATTCTCACAGAATTGTCGAGGAACTCGCACGTCTCCGCAAGTCCGAACCCGAAAAGTACGGCTATCTCCGCCCCGACTCCAAGAGCCAGGTTTCCATGCTCTACAAGGACGGCAAGCCGGTCAAGGTCACCACGGTCGTCGTTTCGCACCAGCACTCCGACGACATGGACATCAACGTCTTCACCCAGGTCGTCAAGGACGTCGTCAAGAAGGTGATTCCCGCTGAATTCCTCAATGACGACATCCAGTACTATGTGAACCCGACCGGACGCTTCGTCATCGGCGGACCGAACGGCGACACCGGCGTGACCGGACGCAAAATCATCGTCGACACCTACGGCGGCGTCGGCTCCCACGGCGGAGGCGCCTTCTCCGGAAAAGACCCCTCCAAGGTTGACCGTTCCGCTGCTTACATGTGCCGTTACATCGCCAAGAACATCGTTGCCGCCGGACTCGCCGACAAGTGCGAAATCCAGGTCGCTTACGCAATCGGCGTGGCGAAGCCGCTCTCCATCAACGTCGACACTTACGGAACGGGAAAGATCCGCAACGACGCCGATCTCGAAAAGGTCGTGGAGAAAGTCTTCGATCTCCGCCCGGCGGCGATTCTCGCGAAACTCGATCTGAAGCATCCGGCAAAGAACGGCTGGGCATATCGCCGGACCGCCGCGTACGGACATTTCGGCCGCGCCGGATTCCCCTGGGAGAAGACCGATATGGTCGACGCTCTCAAGGCCGCCGCAGCCGAATATCTGAAATAAGCGGTCCGGACCAATGACATCCGGAAAGAAAAAAGTTCTGGGCTTCGGCTCCGCGCTCCTCGACGTTCTCGCCAACGTCGAGGATGATTACCTGAAGACCATCGGCGGCGAAAAGGGCGGCATGGTGATGATCGATGCGAAAACCGCCGATCATCTCAGCGCCACGCTTCCCGCCACGCGCAAGGTGGTCGGCGGTTCGGCTGCGAACACGATCGCCGGACTCCAGAAGCTCGGCATGAAAACCGCGTTCCTCGGCAAAGTCGGCGCCGATGCGGAGGGCGATTTTTACCGTGCGGAATTTGAACGCATGGGCGGAGATGCTTCCCGCTTCAAAACCGTCGCGGACGTCCGGACCGGACGCTGCATCAGTCTCATCACGCCTGATTCCGAACGCACGATGCGCACCGATCTCGGCGCCGCGGCGACCTTCAAGGTCACGGAAATCACGGCGGAGGACTTCCGCGGAATCAGTCACGTTCATGTGGAAGGCTACATGCTCTTCAACATGGATGTTTTTCTGCATGTCCTGAAGCTTGCAAAGGACCATGGCGCAACGGTCAGTCTCGACCTCGCGTCGTTTGAAGTCGTCCGCATCTTCCGCGACAAGCTCGACGACATTCTCCGCCGTTATGTGGATGTCGTATTTGCAAACGAGGACGAGGCGCGCGAATTTCTCGGCGTCAAGGGAGAAATCGATCCGGCGCAGGCGGCGGACGCTCTGCTGGAATTCTGCGGAACCGCAGCCGTCAAGCTCGGCAAACGCGGAGCTTGCCTCAAGAGCGCGAAAGAAACTGCAACCGTCAGTTCGGAACTTGTGACCGCGATTGACACCACGGGTGCGGGCGACCTCTGGCAGGCCGGCTTCCTCTATGCGTGGCTCAACGGCTACTCGCTCGAAACCGCCGGAAAAATGGGCGCAATCCTCGGCGCGGAAGTCGTCCAGGTCATCGGCGCGGCAATCCCGCCGTTCCGCTGGGAACCCATCCGCGCACGCTTCCAGAAGCTCATCTATCAGGATTCAAAATAAGGACAGTCTAAATGGCAACGAAATCTGCTGCAGAAAAGACCACGGCGAAGAAAACCGCCGCAAAGAAAACGGCTCCGGTGAAAACCGCCGCCAAGAAAGCCCCTGCGAAAAAGGCGGCTCCGTTTACCGATTACAAAGTCCGCGACATCGGTCTTGCCGAAGCCGGACGCAAGGAGCTCGACATAGCCGAGCACGAAATGCCCGGACTGATGGCCGTCCGCGCAAAATACGGAAAGAAAAAACCGCTCAAGGGCGTCAAGATCATGGGAAGTCTCCACATGACAGTTCAGACTGCCGTCCTGATCGAAACCCTCGTGGAACTCGGCGCCGACGTCCGCTGGGCCTCCTGCAACATCTTCTCGACGCAGGACCAGGCCGCCGCCGCCATCGCAAAACGCGGAATTCCCGTGTTCGCATGGAAGGGCGAGACCCTCGAAGAGTACTGGGACTGCACCCTCCGCGCCATGACCTGGCCCGACGGTTCCGGCCCCGATCAGATCGTTGACGACGGCGGCGATGCAACGCTTCTCATTCACCAGGGCGTCAAAGCGGAAAAGGATCCGAAGTTCCTCAACCGCAAACCCTCCTGCGAAGAAGAGGGCGTCATCATCAACCTGCTCAAGAAGACGCTCAAAAAGGATCCGAAACGCTGGAGCAAAGTCGCTGAGAACATCCGCGGCGTCTCCGAAGAGACCACCACGGGCGTGCACCGTCTGATCCAGATGGAAGAGCGCGGCGAGCTGCTCTTCCCTGCAATCAACGTCAACGACTCTGTGACAAAATCCAAGTTTGACAACATCTACGGCTGCCGCCACTCCCTGACCGACGGCATCAAGCGCGCGCTTGACGTGATGCTCTCCGGCAAGCAGGCCGTCGTCTGCGGTTACGGCGACGTCGGCAAGGGCTGTGCCGAAGCGCTCTCCAACGAACGCGCCCGCGTCGTCGTGACGGAAATCGACCCGATCTGCGCTCTCCAGGCATGCATGGCCGGCTACACGGTCGCCACGGTTGAGGACGCCCTTCCGACCGCCGACCTCTATGTCACCACCACCGGCAACTGCCACATCATTACGGCGGAGCACATGTCGAAGATGAAAGATCAGGCGATCGTCTGCAACATCGGTCATTTCGACAACGAAATCGAAGTCGCCAAGCTCAAAGCCTGGCCCGGCGTCAAGGTCACCGAAATCAAGGGACACGAGTGCCCGGTCCACATGTTCACCTATCCCGACGGCCACAGCATCTATCTGCTCGCCGAAGGACGCCTTGTGAATCTCGGCTGCGCGACGGGGCATCCGAGCTTTGTGATGAGCTGCTCGTTCGCGAACCAGTCTCTTGCCCAGATCGCACTTGCGACCAGGAAGCACGAAGTCAAGGTCTACCGCCTCCCGAAGGAACTCGACGAGGAAGTCGCCGCGCTCCATCTGGAGAAGCTCAACGCCAAGCTCACGAAGCTGACGAAGGAGCAGGCGGATTACATCGGCGTCAAGGTCAACGGACCGTACAAGCCGGATTACTACCGCTATTGATCTGCGGAATCACAGACGGGACGTCGGTTTGCGCCGCGTCCCGCTTTTCATTTTAAAGGTTTTTCATGTTTGATTTTTTCTTCAGCGGATTTTCCGCGTTCGACCTTTCGATGCTGATTGTTTCGGCGATTCTGATCGGGCTGAACAAAACCGGCATTCCGGGGCTTGGTCTGGTTCCGGTTCTGCTGTTGACGATGGTGTTCCCGACGCGTCTTTCGACGGGACTTCAGCTTCTGATGCTCTGCATGGCAGACGTCGCCGCAGTCGTCTGGTACCGGCGCAGTGCGAACTGGAAGCTGATCCTGCGTCTGGTTCCGTCCGCCGCAGTCGGACTCGGACTGGGAGCGGTTCTGGTTTCGGTTCTGAACGATTATGCCATGGCGAAAGCGATCGGCGCGATCGTGGTCCTGCTCTGCTGCATCAGCATTGTGCGCGATTATGTGCTGAAAGATAAAACGGTTCCCGCGCATTGGGCCGTCGGTGCGGGCGCCGGTCTTCTTGCCGGGTTCACGACCATGGTTGCGAATGCCGCCGGTCCGGTTGCCGCGCTCTATTTTCTTGCCTTGAAACTCGACAAGAAGGAATATGTGGGAACCGGCGCGTGGTTTTTTCTGATCATGAACTGGACGAAGCTTCCGTGCTTCATCCTTCAGGAGCGGATAACGTATCAGTCGTTCAAAGCGGATCTTGCGATGATTCCGTTCATTCTTCTCGGCGCGGCGGTCGGGATCCTGTGTCTGAAACATATTTCGCAGGCATGGTTCAACAAAATCGTTCTCGTCTTCTCGATTCTCGCCGGTCTGAAGCTGCTGATCTGGTAAAATTGCAGGTGTTCGTTTAAAAATTTGCAAAATGGAAAAGGGGATGTATAGTAACCCCGGCCATCGTGTTTCAACAAAGGAGGAAAACTATGGAACTCAAATATCTGAATCCCCTGATGAAGAGGGGCAGCGATTTTCTGCAGTGCAAGTACCCCGTTCTCTGCGGTGCGATGACATGGGTGTCGGAACCGAATCTCGTCGCGGCGGTCTGCAACTCCGGATGCTTCGGATGTCTCGCCGGCGGAAACGCTCCCACGGAAATCCTGCGCCAGCAGATCGAACAGGTCCGCTCGCTGACAAAAAATCCGTTCGCGGTCAATCTCATCACCATTGCCCCGGCATATCTTGATCATCTCGCGATGCTCAAAGAGGCGAAGGTCCCCTACATCGTCTTCGCCGGAAGTTTCCCGAAGGAAAAAGAGGTGCTTGCGGCAAAGGAGACAGGGGCGAAAGTCCTCTGCTTCGCATCGACCGTTTCGATTGCGGAGCGCATGATTAAATTCGGCGCGGACGCCATCATTCTCGAAGGCAGCGAGGCCGGCGGACACATCGGACATGTCTCGTCCATCGTTCTGATGCAGCAGGTGCTCTTCCGTTTTGCGGATCAGGTGCCGATGTTCTGCGCGGGCGGAATCGCAACCGGAAAGATGATCGCGCACACTCTGCTCATGGGCGCGGCCGGCGTTCAGCTCGGAACCCGTTTCGTCATGACCGAAGAGTGCAAAGTTCATCCGAAGTTCAAAGAAGTTTTCAGCCGCGCGAACGCGCGCGATGCCGTCTCCACGCCGCAGTTCGATTCCCGTCTGCCCGTCGTCGCGGTCCGTGCGCTCCGCAACAAGGGAACCGATGAATTCGGCAAGCTCCAGCTTGCTCTGCTCAAGAAGCTGGAAGCGGGTGAGATTCACCGCCAGGAAGCGCAGGAACAGGTTGAAAAGTTCTGGATCGGCGCGCTTCGCAGAGCCGCAGTCGAGGGCGATACCGACAACGGTTCGCTGATGGCCGGACAGTCCGTCGGGCTGGTGGACAAGGTCGTTCCCATCCGCGATCTCGTCACCGAGCTGCTGACCGATGCGGAAAAGGAACTTGAACAGGTTCGTTCCAAACTCTGCTGAAAAAATCTTTTAAATTTGAAAAGCCCCTCGTCTGCGAAAACAGACGAGGGGCTTTTTTTCACAGGAAGCCTCCTGCATGATCGATTGTTCTTTTGGCGCGGGGATTACTTGCGGATGAGTTCGTAGGCCATTGCGCTGTAGAGTCCGGAGTCGGCAGTTGTATAGTCCCACACAGTTTGCGCACGGAGAGAGAAACGGTTTGCGCAAATCACA
>ERZ1034913.827-NODE-827-length-21701-cov-51.157073_pt1 | contig 21701 bp, 15 predicted proteins | sample MGYA00520697_ERZ1034913 | MGnify/ENA primary metagenome ERZ1034913 (study PRJEB33766, sample SAMN09781786) | gut metagenome | biome: gut microbiome | host: Homo sapiens | place: Madagascar | study: EMG produced TPA metagenomics assembly of the PRJNA485056 data...
AGGACAACGGTCACTTTACGTTTTCGACGCGCGACGACAAAGAGACGCTTCGTGCAGTCCGCAAGTACGTTGACGAGGATAAACTCGTTCGTTCGCCCGACTTTATCGATGTGACGGCCAAGGGCGCCAAGAGCATCCCCTCCGTTATCAAAAACCTCTTCCACAAAGGCAACTAGCCCTTCATCAGTTGCGGTGAAATAGTTCCTAAATTTGGCCTCCTGGGCTTCAAACGGGGAACTATTCCACCGCTACTTCGAAGAGTGGCTTTACGCTGCATTACAGCGGTGTAAATCTGCTACACTAGTACAACATGCCTCCGTAGCTCAGGGGATAGAGCACCGCTCTCCTAAAGCGGGTGTCGACGGTTCGAATCCGCCCGGGGGCACCAGAGATTTGCCGAGCCCGGTACCACCACGGTGCCGGGCTCTTCTGGTTTAAAGGCCGGATTCGGACCGTCGACACCCGCGTCACCAATTTCCCCGCGGGGGGAGTTTTCGAATCCGCCCGGGGGCACCAGAGATTTGCCGAGCCCGGTACCACCACGGTGCCGGGCTCTTCTGGTCTAAGGGCAGGGTTCGAGCCGTCGACACCCGCGTCACCAATTTCCCCGCGGGGGGAGTTTTCGAATCAGCCCGGGGACACCAGAGATTGATCGAGCCCGGTACACCGTCACGGTACCGGGCTCTTCTGGTTCATGTCATGTCAAAAACGAAGCGCCCGCTTGCTGGGGGAGCAAGCGGGCGCCTGTGAGCGAATATGTTTGCGGCGGGAGCCGTAATGGGCGGTGGGGCGGCGACTAGTTGGTCGTACCAGAATCGTCGCCCGTGCTCGTGCCCGAGCCAGAGCCCGAACCCGAGCCAGAAATCGAAACCGTCAGCGTAATCGTGTTGTCGGTGGACTGCTTGCCGGTGGGGGAGACGCCCGTAACGGTGGCGTTTTCGTTGCCGCTCACGGGGTTGCCGTTCTGGTCGCAGAACGCGATGTTGTAGAACCCGGCGTTGTTGAGCGCGGTGACGGCGGCGGAGATGCTCTTGCCGTACAGGTTACCCGGAACGCTGGCCTTGCCGGACTTCTTGGCAATGACGACGGTAATCGTGGCGCCGGGCTTCTGCTTGCCGCTGGGGTTCCAGCTGATCACGGTTCCCTCGGTAACTGAGTCGTTCTCCTGGTAGCTCACGTCGACGCCAAAGCCTGCCATATCGAGGGCGTTGCGCGCCTGGGCCTCGGTCATGTCGGTCAGGTCGGGGACGGACGTGGTATCCGGGCCGCTCGAGACCTTGTACGAGATGGTCGTGCCCTTCGCGACTTCCTTACCGGCTTTGGTGCCCTGCTCAAAGACCTGGCCCTCATCGGCCTCGTTGGCCTCCTCGGAGGCGTTGCCCTTCAGGCCAACGCTTGCCAGCGCGGCTTCTGCCTGGTCCTTGGTCAGGCCGACAAGCTGGGGAACCTCAACCTTCTCGGAGGGCTTGGGGCCCTTGGAGATTACCAGGTTCACCTTAGTGCCCTTGGCCTTCTTGGTGTTGCCGTTGGGCGTCTGCTCGGCGACCTTGCCCTCGTCGACATCGTCGTTGTAGCTTTGGTCGATGGTGCCGACCTCGAGGCCGGCTTCCTTGATCAGCTCGACGGCAGTCTGCTGGTCCTTGCCCAGTACATCGGGAACGGTGACCTGCTCGCCGCCAAAGAGTCCTGTGGCAAAGGCCACCACGATGCCGATGACGGCAACGGCTGCCACCACGGCGGCGATGATCTTGTTCTTGTTGGACTTGGGTTTCTCGACCTCGTAGGAGCCCGTGGAGCCCGAGACAGCGCTGCGGGCGGTGTTCTGACCGCTCACACCCGAGACGGGACGAACCATAGCGCGCGTTGAGTCGGAAAGCTCGCGGGTCTTGGTGGCACCCAGGTCGCCGGCGGCACCGATGATGCGCGTGGGCTCCGAGACATTGACGGCACGGCCGGACAGGTAGCTGTTGAGCACCTGGCGCAGCTCGTCGGCCGTTTGGAAGCGGTTTGCCGGGTCCTTCTCCATGCACTTGAGGATAATGCGCTCAAGATCGGCATCGACGCCGGAGTTGATCTGGCTCGGCGGGATAGGCAGCTCGTTGACCTGCTTGAGTGCCACCGAGATGGCGTCATCGCCGTCGAAGGGCACACGGCCGGTAGCGCATTCGTACATGACGACGCCCAGCGAGTAGATATCCGAGGTGGGGCCGAGGTCCTGGCCGCGGGTCTGCTCGGGGCTTACATAGTGGGCGGTGCCCAGCACGTTGTTGTCCTGCGTGAGGTGGCTGTTCTTGGCGCGCGCGATGCCAAAGTCCATCACCTTGATATTGCCGTCGGGCAGCACCATGATGTTTTGCGGCTTAATGTCGCGGTGGATGATCTCGTGCTTGTGTGCGACCGAAAGCGCGGAGCTGATCTGCGAGCCGATCTGCGCGACCTTCTTGGGATCGAGGGCACCGTGGCTCTTGATGCCGCTCTTAAGGTCGGTACCGCGGAGGTACTCCATGACGATGTAATAGGTATCGCCGTCCTTGCCCCAATCGTAGACGCCTACGATATAGGGGGAGGAGAGGCCGGCTGCTGCCTGGGCCTCCTGCTTAAAGCGTGCGGCGAAGGTGGCGTCGCCGGCATACTGCGGCAGCATGATCTTGACGGCAACCGTGCGGTCGAGGACCTGATCCTGTGCACGGAAGACGGTCGCCATACCGCCCGTTCCCACCTTATCCTTGAGGAGGTATCTTCCCCCGAGGACCCTCTGTTCCATTCCTGCTCCTAACATAACTATTCGCTCAACGATGTGTGTAGTACCAAATGCGTGGCCGCTGGGGCCGTGTGGCGCGTTGCCGCTAGCTCTTCGGCCGCGGCGCGCCTCGGGTGTTCGATTCGATCATGGGCATCACGCCCCCTGTGCGGCAAGCGCCGCGGTCAGGACGATACCGGCGATCTTGGCGGCCTTGACGTCGTGTTTGTCGAAATCCTCCAGGGCCACCGAGATGGCAACCGTGGGTGAATCGTAAGGTGCAAAGCCAACAAACATAGAGTTGACGTTGGTGCCGCCGGTCTCGGCCGAACCGGTCTTGCCGGCAACCTTGACGCCCGGAATCTGGGCATCGGTGCCGGTACCGGACTGGACGACGGCGAGCATGGCCTGCTTGACCTGGTCGGCCGTGGCAGAGCTGACAGCCTGGCCCAGCGAGCGGGACTGCGTAGTCTTAACCACGGTTCCGTCCGGGGCGAGTATCTGGGACACAAAGAACGGGTCCATGACCACGCCGCTGTTGGCGATAGCGGCAGCGATCACGCAATTCTGCATAACAGTGGTCTGCGGGCCAGGCGTGTGGTCCATGCCGACGGGCTGGCCGGCGCCTGCCCAAGCGGTCTCCCACTCGGTCATAAGCGACGGGTCGGCCATGATGGAAGCCGCGGTGGTCAGATCCTGACCGAGCTTCTGACCGTAGCCAAAGGCGTTGGCAAACTGGACGAGCGAGCTGGCGCCAATCTCGTTGGCCACCTGGCCAAAGACGACGTTGGACGACACGGCGAAGGCCTGCTGCAGGCTGATGGTGCCGTAGCTCTCGTTGGCATAGTTGGTGACCGGCGCGTTGCCAATATCCATGGAGCCGGGCGCCTGGTACGTGCTGGTAAGGCTGGCGGTGCCGGTTTCGAGCGCCGCGGAGAGTGTGACGACCTTAAAGGTCGAGCCCGGGGTGTACAGCGCGTCCATGGCGCGGTCGTACATGGAGCCGTCCTCGCCGCCGCCCGACTGGAGCAGCGCATCGATGTTGGTGTTGTCGTAGGTGGGCGAGCTCGCGCACGCAAGGACCGCACCGGTGCGCGGATCCATGACCACCACGGCGCCCTTAAAGCCCTTGAGCGCCTGCTCGGCAGCCGTCTGGATGCGCGAGTCGATGGTGAGCTTGGCGGTATTGCCCGGCTGGGTCTGCCCCGCGAGCGACGCGATGGCGTTGTTCCAGCTGGAGTAATCCTTGGAGCCGGTAAGCGTATCGTTCATGACGCTCTCGATGCCGGCGGTGCCGTATTGCTGGCTCACGTAGCCCACCACGTGCGCGGCCATGTTGCCGTTGGGGTAGGAACGGGCGTAGGTGCCGTTCTCCTGCTGCAGCGACTCGGCTAGCGTCACGCCGTCGGACGTGATGATAGAGCCACGCTGGATGTACTTGGAGCGGGCGATGGTGTGGTTGTTGGTCGGCATGTCTTGGTAGTCCTTCGCCTTGATGACCTGGACATAGGTGAGGTTGCCGATAAGGATGGCGAACAGCGCCGTAAAGGCAAACACGGCACGAGTCAGACGGTTGGCAAGTGCCACGCGGCCGAGCACGCCGGACTCAGGCGTGTCGAGCAGGCGACGACGCATGCGAGAACCCGCGGAGTGGCTGCCGTTGCCGTAGGAGGGTGCGTTGGCAAAACGCGTACCGGTCAGGGCAGCGGATGCGACCTGGTCATCGGTGAGGGCGGCCATGGTGCCGGTGCCGGTGAGCTCGGCTTCGCGTCCGGTTGCCTCGTCGCCGGCGCGCAGCAGCAGCGCGACGATGATAAAACTCGCCAGCAGCGAGGAGCCGCCCTGGCTCATAAAGGGCAGGGTGACGCCGGTCAGCGGGATCAGGCGGGTTACGCCGCCGACGATTAAGAATGCCTGGAAGCTGATGGCCGCCGTAAGGCCGGTCGCGCTAAAGGCGGCAAGGTCGGACTTGGCGCGGGCGGCCGTGGTGAGGCCACGCACGGCAAAAAGCATAAACAGGATGAGCACGGCGCCGCCGCCCAAAAGCCCCATTTCCTCGCCGATGGCAGAGAAGATAAAGTCGGACTCGACGACGGGGATGTTGTTTGCCATGCCGTTGCCAATGCCGACGCCAACCAGGCCGCCGTCAGCCAGCGAGTAAAGTGACTGTACGATCTGGTAGCCCTGGCCCTGGGCGTCCTTAAACGGATCGACCCAGACCTGAAAGCGCACCTGCACGTGCGACAGGAACTTATAGGCGCCCACGGCTCCAACGGCCAGCAGCGCAAGGCCGATGATGACGTACGAAAAGCGTCCCGTGGCAACATAGAGCATCAGCAAAAAGATGGTGTAGAACAGAACGGCCGAGCCCAGGTCGCGTTCGAAGACGACGATGAGCAGGCACACGCCCCATACGGCAAACAGCGGCAGCAGCAGGCGGAAGCGCGGAATCTTGAGGCCCAGGATCTTGCGGTTGGAGATGGAGAGCAGCTCGCGGTTCTCGGCCAGATAGCCTGCCAGGAACAGGACGATGAAGACCTTGGCGAACTCGCCGGGCTGGATGGTGAAGCCTGCGATGCGAATCCACAGCTTGGAGCCCGAGATCGTGGTGCCGATAAAGATCGGCAGCATCAGCAGGATGATGCCGATAATGCCAAAGGTGTACTTGTAGCGCATGACCACGTCGAGGTTCTTGACCAGTGCGAGCGTTCCCACCATGAGCGCCACCGAGACAAACAAGATGATGAGCTGCGAGATAGCGAGGTCGGGGGCCAGGCGCGTCACGAATGTGATGCCGATGCCCGAGAGCACAAAGACGATGGGCAGGATGGCGGGGTCGGCGCCGGGCGCCAGGATGCGCACGGCGATATGCGCTGCGGCGAAGGCGGCAAAGAGGCCGATCGGCACGGCAAGCGTCTCAAAGGAAATCGTGGCGCCCGCGGTGAGCACGTACATCGCATACAGCAGGATGACGGGGAACGCCGAGGCGATGAGCAAAAGCAGTTCGGTGTTGCGGCGACTCATAAGCGGCACTCCCTTTCTAATTCTTATCGGAGGCTTCGGCCTCGGCGGACTGTTCGGCGGTTTTCTCGGAATCTGACTCGGAGGTGGATTTCTGATCGGTGTTGTCGCGAATCGTTTGCGCGTCAATCACCTGACGGGTCTGCTCCTCGTCAATCTGATGGCGGTACTTGGAAATGGTGTCCTGCGCATCGTCGACATTCGTTTGCGGAATGCCTGCCTTCAGGCGGTTTTGCGTGTCTTCGGGCAGGTCGGACAGTTTGATGCTGGTTTCGCTCTCGAGCCAGTGGAGCTCGACTCCAAGCGTCTTGCCGGGCAGGCCGCGCCAGACGGCGACATTGCCGTGGTAGGTTCCCAAGTAATAGGAGCCGGTGACGCCCGTGTATGCCCAGATGCCTGCTACCAGCACAAAGACAAGGGCCAAGACGGCGGCGATGGTGACATTGCGGCGTCGGACGCGTTTTGCCTCGCGCATGACGCCGTCGTCGACCAGGTCGACGACCACCACGGTCACATTGTCGTGGCCGCCGGCGGCGAGCGCCGCGTCCACCAAGTTGTCGACACAGATCTGTGCGGTCGAGGACTGCGTAGCGATGTTCTCGATATCGCTATCGGGAATCATGCTCGACAGACCGTCGGAGCACAGAATCAGGCGGTCGCCTTCCTCGATGTGCAGGGTAAAGTGGTCGGCATACATGGCGGGATCCGAGCCCAGCGCGCGGGTGATGACCGAGCGGTTGGGGTGGACGCGCGCCTCGTCGGCCGTAATCTCGCCGGCATCCACGAGCTCCTCCACGTAGGAGTGGTCGCGGGTCACGCGGATGAGCGTACCCTCGTGGAGCAGGTAGGCGCGCGAGTCGCCCACGTGGGCGATGGCGAGCGTGTCGTTTTCGATGTAGGCGCAGGTGGCCGTGCATCCCATGCCGGGTTTGCCCAGGCCGTTGAGGGCGGCCTCGATCACGGCGGCGTTGGCGGCCTCGACGGCTGCGGCCAGGCGCGCGGCGTCGGCGGACTGCGGCGCCGTCTTGGCGATGGTCTCGACGGCGATGGAGGATGCCACCTCGCCGGCGGCGTGTCCTCCCATGCCGTCGCACACGCAGAAGAGCGGTGACTGCACCAGATAGGAGTCCTCATTGTGCGGGCGTACGCATCCGACGTCGGAGCGGGCGCCCCACATAAGCTGCGTGGTGGTGCCGGCGTCGTAGGTCGAGTCGGTCTCGATGCGCTCGTCGGTCAGCGGCTCAAAGCTCATGGTCGAGCCGGGATCTTTGAGCTTTGCCTCCACGGCGGCGACATCGATCTCGGCGGTGTCGCCGGGGGAGACGGTGTCGGCATCGTTGCCCGACTCGGCGTCGGAGATGTCCGGAAGGTTGAGATCTTCGGTTACACGGTCGGCGGGATCGCCGTCCTGCTGCGGCTCGACAGCCGTCGGCTCGGGCGTCGAAAAGTGCGACGGCGCGGGCATGCTCTGGGGTTGAGCGGAGGGCTCGGGAGCTGCGGCGGGCGCGGCAACGGGCTGCTCGACTTCGGCAGGCGTTGCGGATGCGGGTACCGCCTCGCTTGTCGGGGCGACGGGGAATACCGGCGCGGCAGGCTCGGGGGCTGCAAACACGGCAGCGCTCTCGTTAATCGCCTCGGCGACGGGCTCGGCAAAGTGAGCCGGTGCGGGCGTTGTCTCCGGTTCCGCGGGCTGCTCGGCAGCGTGCGCGCCGATGGGGGCATCGAGCCGCTCGGTGTCGGCGTCCTCGTCATCGGCGAGTGCCGGATATTCTTGAGTTACATGCGAAAGAGGCAGGGAGAACACGGTGTCCTCGGGCTCCACGGTCGCAGGGCGCGCCGGAGCGGCATGGGCCGGCGCAGCTGCGGGGGCAGCCGGCGTCTCGGGCATGGTTGCGGATTTGTTCTCCTCGTCGATCATCGACGGTTCACCTTCATGACCACGTCGCCAATCTGGACCTCGTCACCCTCGCGTAGCGTTGCGGGCTCCACCAGCTGACGGCCGTTAACGAGCGTGCCGTTCAGCGAGTTGAGGTCTTCGATGATGAGTGCTGGGCCCTGCAGCGAAAAGCGTGCGTGCGAGGCCGAGACAAACGGTTCGTTGATGCAGATGTCCGAGGACGGCGAGCGGCCCACGATGACGGGGCCGAGCATGTCTACATGGATGCCACGGATGCCGCGCGGACCCTTGTCCACATCGATCGTCCAGATAGCGGAGTCACGGCGCTGGCCGCGTACGAGTCCCACGCCGGTTTTCATGACGGCGAACAGGAAGATGTAGAGCAGGGCGACCAGGACGATGCGGCCTGCAAAAAGGACGATATCGATGTTCATAAGCGACTATCCCCTAAATTCAAAGGTGCTTAGGCCAAACGTCAGCAGGTCGCCGTTGCGCAGCGGGCAGCGCGTGATGCGGCGGTTGTTGACGAGCGTGCCGTTGGTGGAATTGAGGTCCTCGATCGACCAGTCCGAACCGGTAAAGGTGAGCTGGGCGTGACGGCGCGACACGTTGGGGTCGCGCAGGGCGATGTCCGAAACCGAGCGCTCGCGACCGATGGTCACCTGCGCGGAAGTGATGCTGTGGCTCTCGCCGCTTACGACGTCGACGAGCTGGGCGAGCGGGCGCTGCGGGGCGCGGGTACTCGCCATGTTGGAGGCAATACCAGCCGCGGCGCCAAGGCCCACGGCGGCGCCGGTCGCGGCGGCTCCGCCCATACCGGCGAGGGCGTCACGAGAGACGGTCTGCGGCACGGGGATGGGCGCGGCGGCGGGGTCGGGGACGTTGGGCGCAAAGGGATCGGCCACGGCGAGCGGGTCGGGAGCGGCGGCGCGGGGCGCCGGCTGCTGGGGCATGGCGGCGGGACGCTGTTGCTGCGGAGCGGCGAATTGCTGCTTGCCGGCGCGGGGAGCGCTGGCGGCGCGGCTTGCGGCCGAGTTGTTCTGGCCCAGGCCATTCTGGTAGGCGCGCTCCTCCTCGTACAGACGACCGAGCGTGGGGGCGTCGACGTTCTCGGCAAAGACCGAGAACTTACCGGCACGCAGCTGCGGGTCGATCATAAAGCGAACGAGGGGTTCGCCGACAAACACATAACGGCGCTTTTCGGCCTGCGCCTTCACAAACTCGCGGACTTCGCGCGAAAGCTCGGGGTAGAACGGGGCGAGCATGGGATCGTCGTCGGCGGCGATCAGGATGGTATAGAGTGCCGGCGCGGTGTTGACGCCGTTGATCACCAGAGTCTGATCCTCCATGTCGCGAGCGGCCTGCTTGGCAAGCTTCTTAAAGGAGAACGGGGCACGGGTGGCACCGAAGATGCCGGCCACGTGGTCCTCGAAGATGTTCAGGAAGTTCACGAAAGATCACTCTCCGTATAGGTTCTTTGGTATCCGAGCAAATATAGGCATATCCCAACGATTATAGAGGATAGGGTTCCCGCAACCGCCGCCTTGACGACGACCGCGGCCGCAAGGCTGGCAATTTCCATATGGTGTGCAAGACAGAGCGACGCCGCGGAGCCTATTCCGCAGCCGGCGATGGCAGCGATTGCAGTCAGGCTCGAGCCCTGCTCGGCACGCTTGGCATGGGCGTTGAGCAGCAGAGATGTCAATGCAGCTGTCGCCGCGACGAGCACAACGGCAGCCCAGAAGAGCAGGTCTCCCAGCGCTGCGGCAACATTGCCGAGCCCCAGCACGCCTCCGGCAGAAAGCGCAACCGTAGCCAGGCGGCCAAAAAGCGCGCCCATCCCCGCGGCGGCCGCGGCGCTTGCCGGGCCGAGCCAAAAGGCCGCGATGCCGGCGGCGACCCCGGCGGCAAGGAGGACGTCGCCCGTTAGACAGCCAAGTGCCACCGCGCAGGTGAGCGCGGCGCTCGCGGCGGCCTCGGTGCGGCCCCAGGCGATCCACCAACCGGACATAGTGGCGGCAAAGAGCACCGCGACGGGCAGCATCGACAGGATGCCCTGCGCCTGCATGGTGGCGTTGGCCATAAGTACCAAAAAGCCCACGGCCGAGATAGCCGAGCCAATCTGCGGGGCCAGGCCGGCTGCCGCCCCAATCGCGATGGCCGCGGCAATAAGTCCGGGAAGCGCCGCGACGCCAGCCGTCTGCATGAGCAAAAAGCTAAAGGCACCACACGTTAGCGTCGAGATGGCGCGCATGGTGTAATCGCGCGCGTGGCTCCAGCGCGTACCGGCCCAGCCGAGTGCGGGGTCGACCTCGATAGTGTCGTCCTCATAGGGCAACGATTCGATATCGTCTGCCGCGCGCTCGTCATCCGACAGCTCGCCCACCATCTGCTCCAGGCTGCGACGGCCCTCGCGCACGCTGCCCAAGCCGGCGAGCAGCTGGTCGCAAAATGCCTCGATGCTGTTGGGGCGGTCTTGTGGCATGGGGGAGAGGGCGCTCATGAGTGCAGCCTCGGCTCCCGGGGGAAAGTGTGGGATGAGCTCGCTGGGGTAGGTGGCACCGCCGATGATGCGGCCGAGCGAGTCGCCGGGCGTGGCCGCCATAAAGGGGGCGCTGCCGCACAAGCCCTCATAGATAACGCAGGCAAGGGCAAAGACATCGGCGCGTTCGTCGACCGTGCCGGTCTCGATATCGAGCTGCTCGGGCGGCATGTAGCCGATGGTGCCGCCGCGCGAGCCGCCAAAGCCGCCGGCAGACGACAGTCGCGCCATGCCAAAGTCGGTGAGCTTTACATTGCCCGAGTGGTCGATGAGCACGTTGGCGGGCTTAATGTCCAGGTGAAGCACGCCATTGCTATGGGCAAAGGTGAGCGCCTGCCCCAGCGCGTCGGCAATGGCCGCGGCCTCGTCAAAGGTGAGCGAATGGCCGTCCACGCGATGCAAAAACTCGGCCAGCGACATGCCGTCGACATATTCCATAACCAGGTAGGCATAGGCGGTATCGTGCGTAAAGTCGATAACCTGCACGATATTGGGATGTTGAAGCATGGCGGCGGTATGCGCCTCGCGCAGTACATCCATGATGTCGCTGGCGGGCATGCCGGCACCGTTGATAAGGGGGATGCGCTTAATGGCGACGCGGCGGCGCAGGTGCGTGTCGCGGCAAATCTCGATGGAGCCAAAACCGCCGGTCGCAAGCGTCTCGAGCGGCTGGTACCGCTTGAGCAGCTCGCGAGAGCTGGTGCCCTCCAAAGGAACGTCCGGCGAGAACCGGGCGGTATGTTGCGAGAAAAGCGGCATGGCCAACCCTCGTGCGTTTAAAGTTCGTTTGCGAGCGGCGGGCGCGGAGCCGAGACGTTCGCGGTGGCATAGATGCTGCTAGTGTAGCACGCTCGGGTGCATGGTGAAGGTAGCGGGGCGAGGTGGCCTATCCGACTTGGCCTTAGCGCTTCTTCTTGTTCTTCTTCTGCTTACGCTGCTTGCCCTTGGTCTCCTGGGGCGTGTCGCCCTGTTTGGCTTCGGCAGCGGCCTTCTCGGCCTTCATCTTCTTGCGTTTGGTCTCGATGCGGAGTTTTTTGTTGATGCGCGCCTTGAGGAAGGAGCCAAACTGCTCGGCATCACCACGCACAAAGGTGTCCTTAGGGATCGTCACGCCCTGGTCGGCGAACATGGCCACAAAGATGCGCTCGCCGTCGAGTACGTGGTCGAGCTTCTCAAACGGGAAGAACTGCGACTTGCCGCTCTTGCCCCAGACCATCAGGCCGTCCTCGTTGGCGGCGACGCGGCGATAGCGGCCACCCATGGACTCGTCTGCCTCGACGGCGTCGATAAAGTCGCGGGCGAGGGTGTGGTGCAGGTTTTTGCTCCACCAGGCCAAAAAGGCGCCGAACACGATCAACACGACGCCGAACTTGATCCAGCTGCCGCCGGCCACCAGCATGCCGATGCCGATGAGCGCGGCAATCGCGGCGGCGACGTACAGGGAGCCGCGGCGCCTGGGCGAGGCAACCAAGCGGGCGAAATCGGTGACGAGGTCGTTTTCGTACTGATACTCGTTGAGGTACAGGATGCCGTCATCGGCTGCTGCCTGCGCCTCGAGCGCGACCTCGACCTGGTCGGCTGCTTCGGAGGGAACGAGGTTGCTCTCTGCGTCTGCCATGCTCTTTGGACTCCTATCGCGGCGGGCTCGCCGTACGGGTTATTATGAATGCAGTATGCCGTGCGACCGCATGGCCGCCGCGGCAACAAGACTCAGTATACCCGGGGGAGCACCCATGGAATCGTTGTACCGAAAGTATCGCCCGCTCACCTTCGACTCCGTGGTGGGCCAGCAGCATATCGTCTCGACGCTCGAGCACGCCATTACCGAGGGGCGCCTGTCCCACGCTTACCTGTTCTGCGGTCCGCGCGGCACGGGCAAGACCACCATGGCGCGCATCCTTGCCAAGGCACTGCTCTGTCGCAATGCCGAGGCGGCGCGTGCCGAGGGCGCGAGCGGCTGCATGCCCGACGGCACCTGCGAGGAGTGCGAGCTCATCGCCGAGGGCAACCACCCGGACGTCTACGAGCTCGATGCCGCTTCCCGCACCGGCGTGGACAACGTGCGCGAGGAGATCATCAACTCCGTCAACTTTGCCCCGGTGCGCGGCAAGTACAAGATCTATATCATCGACGAGGTCCACATGCTCACGACGGCGGCGTTCAACGCGCTGCTCAAGACGCTCGAGGAGCCGCCGGCACACGTGATCTTTGTGCTGTGTACCACCGACCCGCAAAAGATTCTGGAGACCATCCTCTCGCGCTGCCAACGCTTCGATTTCCACCGCATCGGTAACGAGGATATTGAGCATCGCCTGGCCTATGTGTGCGAGCAGGAGGGCTTCGACTACGACGACGAGGCGCTGGCCATCGTGGCGCGCCATGCCAAAGGCGGCATGCGCGATGCACTTTCCACGCTGGAGCAACTGAGTGTTTTTGGCAACGGTGCCGTACATGCGGACGATGCCCGCTCGCTTTTGGGCGAGGTTTCGGACCAGATTCTGGGCGAGTTTGCACGCGCCATCGCCGAGCGTGATATTGCTGAGCTTTATGGACTGATCCGTGCACAGGTTGAGGAAGGAAACGACCTGCTGGAGTTGACGCGCGACCTGGTGGCGCACGTGCGCGACGTGTACGTTGCTTGCGTTGCCGGCGCCCGTGCCGAGCTGTTTGAGGGCGGAACCGAGCAGGCCGAGGCGCTTGCTGCCGAGTCCGCTGCCTTTGGCGAGCATCCTGCCGGCCGTCTGGCTCGCGTGCTGACGGTGCTCGACGACGCCGCATTGGAGATGAGGGGCGCGAGTGATGTGCGCTTGGTGCTCGAGATCGCTTGCACCCGTCTGGCGCGTCCCGAGGCCGATCTGACCATTGAGGCCCTGGCCGAGCGCGTGGCGCGTTTGGAGGCTAGGGTTGCCAATGCCGCGGTGCCGGCGAGCGTGGCTGCTGCTCAGGCTGCCCCGGCGGCCGTTGTGGCTGCGCCTGCAGCGACGCAGCAGCCGACGCTCATCTCGGGTGCCCGTGCTGCTGCTTCGGCGGCGCCCACTGCGGCGACGGCGCATCAGGGTGGCATGCCTTGGGATCGCGGCGCTGCTGCGCCGGCGGCCCAGCCTGCTCCCGCCCCCAAGTCCGCGGCTTCCGCGCCCAAACCCGTGACGCCTGCGTCTCAGCCCGCGTCGGCTCCGACGTCTCAGCCCGTTGCAGCTCCCGTACCCGCGCCCGCTGCATCGACCACGCCTGCGTCCAAGCCCAATAACGCCGCCCAAGTTGCCGCCGCTGCCGCCGCCGAGACCCCTGCGGTCGAGGACGCTGGCGAGCTCCAGCGCAAATGGGCTGAGGTCGTCGAGCGCGTCAAAGCCCGTCAGGCCTCCTATGCGGGTCTGCTGCTCAACGCCCGCGCCACGGCTGACGACGGCTCCAAGCTCACGGTCTCGTTCCCCGCGGGCTCGACCTTTGCCATCAAGATGCTCGGTCGCGCCGACACGCAGTCGGTGGTCCTGCCGACGGTCTGCGCGGTCTTCGGTCGTCGCACCGTCGACTATGTCCTGGATGGGGGTGGCACGCCGGCTCCTCAACATGAGGAGCATTCTCCATCTGCACGGGCTGCGGTATCTGCGGACCCGCAACCCGTGTCCTCGGCGGCCCCTGCATCCTCGAACGCCAACGCGCCGCAGCAGCAAGCAGCACCGGTAGCGGCACCGACTCCGTCGGTGCCTAAACCCGTTACGCCCAAACCTGCTGCCCCGGCGCCCGCACCCAAGCCTGTCGCGCCCGCACCCAAGTCATCCGACCTGGGCAAGGCTCCGTGGCTGCGCTCCGACAACCCCGCCGGCGCTCCCGCTACGGGCAAACTGCCCACCGAGCCCGCGCCTCGTGCACCCGAGCGCTCTGCCGCCCCCAAGGCTCAGCCTGCCGCGCAGTCTGCGCCGTGGGAATCCGAGCAGGTACCCTATGACGACGCCATGGTCGGCGGTTTTGCTGCCGATACCGGCGGGGACGATCTGCCCCCGTTCGACGTGCCGGGTGCAGCGTCCGCGCCCAAGCCCGCTGCAACTGCCCCCAAAGAGGAGGACGCTCCTGCGGCTCCCTGGGAGTCCAACCCTGGCGCGGGCAGCCCCTTCGGCCATCAAGGCGCAGCCCCAAGCATCCCGCAGACCGAGGACGAGGCCAAAGCCCTCATCCGCAGCGTCTTTGGCCAGTCCACCATCTTCAAGCCGGTGGAGTAACCGTGCGGGCGGGTATACTGCTCAAGAAGAGGGCTCAATGTCCGGGCGCATCTGTATTTCGGACATGTGTAGTGTGGTGCCGCGTATATCGCATTCGAGCAGACAGGCGCGTGACGGTCGGCCTAGGATGCTGAGGTCGATACGATACGTCGCACGGCTGTCCGTGCGCTCGACTTGCTCGGCGTTGACGGTTGCTCCGATTGTAAATAAAGAGCCCAGTTCGGCATCGACAATCTTGGAGCCCTTTATCTTGACCTTGAACTCTTGGTAGAGGGACGGGCTATTGTAGTAAATGGTTCGGGTTCCGTCGGTGCACTCATCGGTCGCTTCCCATTTGACAACCGGCTGGTCCGAGTTTGCTATCAGCAGTTCTGCTCCAAAAGCTACGGCATGGGTGATGACAACCAGCACCGCCCAGCCGGCAAAGAGATAGAGAACGAAATATAGAGTGGGGTGTTTTGAGCGAATGTTTTGGAGCATGTCGGGGGCATTCATGGGGCACCTCCAAATTGCTATCTGTGACAATCAAATTATACCCCGCCCCCATGCGCGCCACCCCGAGCGGCGGTCCGGCATTTTGGTATCTAGCTGGATGCAGAAAATGTCAGGTCCGGCCCGGCTAGGTAGAGTTTGAGATATTATGCAAATGTGAATTATTCGACCTTGCATAATTCGGGAGCGCATAATGTTTGTCGGACGCGAGGCAGAGCTAGCAAAACTCGAATCCCTTTATGAGCAGCGTTCATTTCAGATGGCCGTCGTATACGGTCGTCGACGCGTGGGAAAGACGACGCTGATTAACGAGTTCTGCCGCGGTAAACGGACGCTCTCGTTTACCGCCCTCGAGCAAAGCGACGCCGACAACCTAGTGGATTTTAATCGTGCCATCGCGAGCTTTTTCAATCTCCCCACATCGCTTGGCGGGTTCTCTTCCTGGGCTGACGCGCTGTCCTTCATCGCCGATCGAGCGCGCACCGAACGGTTTGTCTTTGTGTTCGATGAGTTTCCCTATGCGGCGATGCGCAACGAGGCACTGCCCTCGATTTTCCAGGTCGCCATCGACCGGGCCTTCAGGGAGACGAACACTTTTCTCATCCTTTGCGGCAGCAATCAGGGTTTTATGGAAAGCAATGTGCTGGGGCGCAAAAGCCCTCTGTACGGCCGGCGCACGGCTCAAATCAAGGTGCGCGACCTTGGATTTAGGGATGCAGCCAAGATGCTTCCGGGCTTGAGCGCTCATGATGCCTTTAAATTCTACGGCTGTTTTGGCGGTGTTCCGTACTATCTGCAACAGCTGGATTCGAGCGTGGGGCTCAAGGAGAATCTGGCCCGGCTTTACTTTGATCCCATGGGGTTTCTCTATGGTGAGCCTGAGGGGCTGATTCGCCAGGAGTTTCGGGAGCCGGCAGTGTATAACTCGATATTGCGGGCTGTGGCTGCCGGTGCAAACCGCGCAAAGCAGATCGCGGATCGCGCGGGAGTTGCCCAGACAACGTTGCCTCGCTATCTCAGGGCACTGGAATCGGTGGGAATTATCGAAAAGGTTGTTCCGTTTGGCGAGAGCATCGAAACCAGCAAGCGCGGAATCTACCGGCTTTCCGAGCCGTGCTATGCGTTTTGGTTCCGGTTCGTCATGCCGTATTCGTCCGATATCGAGGCGGGCTTGGGCCGGGCAGTCGTCAACGCGCTTTCAGAAGAGCAGCTGAACGAATATCTGGGTCATCGGTTCGAGGCGCTGTGTGCCGAGTGGCTGGTTGAGCAGGCAAAGCAGGGCAAGTTGCCAATTGCGGCAACGGCGGTGTCGTCATGGTGGGGAACGAATCCCGCCAAACGGGCCCAGGACGATATCGATGTTTTAGCTGCCGATCGGGTGTCAAAGCGTCTGCTGATTGGAGAATGCAAATACAGGGAATCGTTTGACGAGTCGGCAGAGATTGGCGATCTTGAAAGCAAGCGAGGCTTGGTAAAAGGTTTCGCCGCCTCTCATTTCATGCTGTTCTGCAAGCATGACGTGAGCACCGCAACAAAAAAGAAGCTCGCCGCACGCGAAGATTGGCAAATCGTCACGCTAAAGGACATGTATATCGACTGAGGTAACACGTCCGCCCCGCTTGCTGGCCCCGCGCCGTGGTACGATTTTTGAGTTTGAAAGTCCCGCCGTGCTCCGGCTGCCCTTGCAGCTCGGCGTGCGGCCGCACGTAAAGGAGCCAATATGGCCGGTATGAACATGCAGCAGATGATGAAGCAGGCTCGCAAGATGCAGGAGCAGCTTGCCGCCGCGCAGGAGAATCTCAAGTCCCAGACCGTTGACGCCTCTGCCGGCGGCGGTATGGTCAAGGTGACCGTTAACGGCGAGATGGAGCTCGTCAACCTCACCATCGATCCCGATGCGCTCGATCCCGAGGACGTCGATATGCTGCAGGACATGATTATGGCTGCCGTCAACGAGGCCGTTCGCGGCGTCAACGAGCTCGCCAACAAGCAGATGGGCGCCATCACCGGCGGCCTCAACATCCCGGGCATGCCGTTCTAAGACGCGCATATATATGAGTGCGAATCACAGTCTGCAAAAACTGCTCGATGAGCTTGGCCGTCTGCCGGGCATTGGTCCCAAGTCGGCCCAGCGCATCGCCTATTACCTGCTCGAGGCCGATGCCGAGGAGGCCCGCCGCCTGGCCGAGGCCATCCTGGAGGTCAAGCAGGAGGTTCACTTTTGCGGTCGTTGCTTTAACTACGCCACGGCCGACGAGTGCTCCATCTGCCAGGACCCGATGCGCGATACCACTCGCATTTGCGTGGTGGGCGAGCCGCGTGACGTCCAGGCAATCGAGCGCACGGGCAGCTACCATGGCCTGTACCATGTGCTGGGCGGCGTGATCAGCCCCATGGACAAGATCGGTCCCGAGCAGCTGCATATCCGCGAGCTGCTGGCGCGCCTGGGCCATGAGGACATCCACGAGGTCATTATCGCCACCAACCCCAACATTGAGGGCGAGACTACGGCGAGCTACCTTGCCCGCACCATCAAGCCATTGGGCGTTGAGGTATCGCGTCTTGCGAGCGGCCTTCCCGTGGGCGGCGACTTGGAGTATGCCGACGAGCTTACGCTTGGCCGCGCTATCGAGGCCCGCCGCGCGATCTAGGCGGCGTCAGCTCCGCGGCATGTCCCGTCGTCCTGCCGCACGGGGCACTCATAATTGGGCGCGCGTTCATTTATTTGTTGTGCAACAAACCCGCTTTTCGTCCGCTTATCGCGTGGATGGGTCCGCTTACACCTCGTATTTGCCCATTCGTTGCGCAACCTTTTGAGTTCGCTGATACACTCAAATGTGGATATGAAAGAATGCGCCGCTCCTGAGCGGCGTGTTTTTGTTGGAGGAGAACGCATGCGGCCCGGGGGCACTCAGACAAAGCATGGCGCCGCGGTGCGCATGCGACGCCGGCTGGGCCTGGCGCCTCGGGCGTATGTGCTGCTGTCTTGCTCACTCGTGCTGGTCATAGCCGGTGTTTCGGCTTATGGCATGACGGTGCCGTCCATGGTGCAGGCGCATGCTGCGCGCGAGCTGCATATTGGGCGCAAGGCCAAAAGCGACTTGGGAACGACAACTGGATATGCGTGGGCGAGCGTGGTCTCGCATGTTGTGTTCGGTGGCGACGATGCGGACAGTCCCGAAACATCGGACAACGAGGTTACGCTGGCAAACGGCAAGACCATCGTGCTCACCAACACCAGGATCATCACGAAGCTTTCCAACAACAGCGTGGCATCTATCGTTAACAAGGCGGAACAGCAGAAGGAGCAGGATACGCAGCAGGTGGGTAAGCCCGGCGGCTCGGATGCATCTAGCTCGGGCTCGGGCTCTTCTGGTGCGAGTGGCGATTCCAATGCGGGTTCCGGCTCAAGCGGATCTACGAGCGGTGGCTCGACGGACGGCGGTACCGGCGGCGACATGGGCTCGGGTGGCCTCTCGGCTGCCGAGGAGGAGAGTATCCACAGTTGGCTCGTGACCAAATACAACATGCTCGATGGCTATGTCGCCCGCGCCAATAGCGTGGTGTCGACCTATAACGCCACGGGCGACACCGGACCGTGCGACAGCCTGGTCAATGACATGTTTGTCATCCGTGCCGAGTTTGGCCGGCAGACGTTTCCTCCCCAGTCAAAGTGGTACCGACAATTCGCCAACCTTTGGGGCTGCTATACCAACCTGTGTCAATGGGTGGGACATTACGGCGATGACGACGTCGCGCTCAACAACTTCAACACCAATGTGGCGGCGATCGCCCTATGACGAACGACCTCGCTTCTACGGCAGCCCAGTCGCTCAACCGTGATCCCATGGTGGGTCTGCGCCTGGCGCGCGTCGACGGGTTTGAGCCGGCCGTCGCCCTGGGCACGGACGAGCTTCCCGCCTACCTGCGCCGTTTTACGATGCTGTTTGCCGATGACGCCACCATGCGCCGCGGCGGTATCGGCCGTGTGACGCGTGCCGTCAACGCCCAGGGCGAGGCCGTGGCGCTCAAGCAGCTCATCTTGCCAACGCGCGACGAATTTGATGACGATGTCGCCCACGAGGCGCTGGTCACCAAGTTCAAGGCGGCGTTTCGCGAGGAATATGAATGCCATCGTGCCCTTTCGGGCCTTAAGGGCTTTCCCCGCTTATACGGATGGGGCGAGGTCGACGGCGTGCCCGCGATTGTCATGGAGTGGGTCGAGGGCGAGACGCTCGCTCGCCTGCGCTCGCGCCTTGCCGTGGACGATGCCGGGCGTCTGTCGCCGCTCGTGGCGGCGCGCCTGGGTCGCGACCTGTTCGATCTGCTCTGCCGCATGAGCTTGGTAGGTGAGGGGTTCGTCCATCGCGATATCTCGCCCGCTAATATTATGGTGCGCACGGCGCGCCTGCCGCTCGACCGACAGCTTGCCGAAGGCACTTTCGACCTGTGCTTGATCGACTTTGGCTCGTCGCTGGCGCTCGAGCCCGCCTCTGCGGTGGCCGGCACCGGCGGCAAGGCGTCGTTTACCGAGCGCTATGCCACGTTGCGCCGCGCGACGGTGGCCTACGCCCCGCCCGAGATGCTCACCGACGATATCCCCGACCTGCGCATGCTTCGCATGTCGCCGGCAATCGATGTCTATGCGGCGGCGAGTACGGTCTACGAGCTCATCGCCGGTGTCGCGCCGTACGAAGTAGCGCCGGGTGCGTCGGGTACTTCGGGCTCGCGCAAAAAGACGCGCGATATTGCCAGCCCTTATCGCCTCAAGATGGATACGCTGCCCGATTATCCCGTCGGCGCCCACGCGCCCGGCTGCGACTTGACGCAATTGCTGCGACGCGAGCCCGATGTGGCACTTGCCGCGGCCGAGCAGGCTCAGCAGCTGGGGCTCGATCCAAATTCCGAGGATCTGCGCGATGCGCTGGCGTTTGTCGACGCTCAGCTCTTCGATGTGGTGATGGCCTGTCTGTCCTGCCATCAGGAAGATCGTCCCGAGCCGGCTGCGGTGGAGGCGGCGCTCTCGGCATTTTGCGACCACTATGCGCAAAATGTCGCCCGCTCGCTTCGCGCCGAGCCGCTCATGCCGTGCCCGATGGAGGTATCGGGGCACACGGCCCGGCGCGCGGCGATGGTTGGTGCGACGGCGGTATGCGGCGTGCTTTGGGCTGTGGTCGTGGTATCAGCGGCGCTGTTGGCGTCGGGCGCCCATGTGACGCTCGTCGTGGGACCGCTTATGTGGTCCGGGAAGCTGCCGGCCATTATCGCCGCGCTGGCGTTGGCGCTGCCGGGCGTGGCGGGCATTGCCGCCGGGGCCTTGGCGCGCGATCGCCGTGCGGGATTCCTGCAGGGCGTGTTGGCCCTTTCCGCCTGCGAGGTCCCGGCTCTGGCCGCACTCGCATGTACCGTGTTTTCCCAGCATGGCGTGGCGGGTGGCCTGGTGGCCGCCATAATTGCAACCTATGCGCTCACGTGGTTTTTGCTGGCGATGGGGTTTGCCTTCGAGCTTCCCGTCGTGTCAGCACGACGTGCGAAAACTCCCATGGCGACGCCGCTTGCCGGCGGAGCCGCGGCTGCCCGCGCCTTTGGCGGGCCGGCCGAAGTATCCGACACTATCTCTGCGACCAAGGAGGGCTAAGCCATGGCTTCTCAAGCCGAGCTCACCCCGTGCGGGGCAATGTTTGACATCTTTAAGCGCGCAGCGCACCTGAGCCATATCGAACTGTGCGGCCTGGTGCTCTCGAGCCGCCCGCTCGCCGACGGCCGTAGTCCGCAGAGCCGTGCCGCCGATCGCTCCTGGGTTTCGCGCTTTATCGTGCGCGCGCCGGTCGGCACGCTGCAGGAACGTTATTTTGCCGATTACGGCACCTCGGCCGCGCGCATTATGTCGCAGCTGGCCCTGCGCCGCCGCAATCCCATGGACGCCGTGGCCGTGACCAATATGGTGTGCGGCCCCGCTGGCGAGCCCATGGTGCGGGCACTCGAGGAATGCCATCAGGACACGAATCTCTATCGCAATGCGCTCGAGCGCCTGTCGCAGGCGGCTGAGCTCATGCCCGCCGAGCGCGCCGAGGCCATCCTGGTGCTGTTTGTCGCCGTGGGTTGCTCGGCAGATGTCCGCTCGTCGGTGACCTATGCCATCGACTACGCTCATGCGACCTGTGGCGGCGCCACGTCGACGCCGCGCTCGCTGAGCACATCTTCAGTCACAGGCGAGCACGAGGCTTCGCCGGCGCATCCGCTGGGACTGCTGCGCGTGCAAAACGGCTATGTGGTGAGCGCCCCGCGCTGGATTCAACCGAGTGAGGAGGGCGTCGAGATCGGCGCGCTGGCTACGGGGGAGGGCGACATTACCGACGTCGGCGACGACGTCTCGGCTCGTCATGCCCATATCTGGTGCGACGATTCTGGCACATGGTTTGTCGAGGACCTGTCGTCCACGAACGGCACCGTGGTGGTAAACGGGGCCACGAGTGTGTGTATTCAAGTAGAGCCCGGCCGCTCCGCCCAGCTCAATCCCGGCGACGAGCTCAAACTCGGCGAATCCACCACCTACGCCATCCTCCTCGGCGCCCTCTAACCGACAGATAGGGACGCTCCTTTTCTGTCGGCACTTGGGGACACTCCTTGGCGCGCCAGAGCCAGTCGCCCGGGGATGGGGGGACCATTTTGGCCCTTGACGGTCACCCGAGGTAAACCTTTACCGCCCACCTATATTTGCCGAAATATGGCCTGACGGCGGGGTACAATAAACCCGCATGCGGATTTCCGTTGCGGGCGCTTCCCATCGCC
>ERZ1034913.829-NODE-829-length-21613-cov-6.172094_pt1 | contig 21613 bp, 19 predicted proteins | sample MGYA00520697_ERZ1034913 | MGnify/ENA primary metagenome ERZ1034913 (study PRJEB33766, sample SAMN09781786) | gut metagenome | biome: gut microbiome | host: Homo sapiens | place: Madagascar | study: EMG produced TPA metagenomics assembly of the PRJNA485056 data set...
CTTCGGCCCGCCCTCCGAATCGGAGTCATTCATTCCCCAAAAACTTTACGCCGTGTGTTTTGAGCAATCGACTGTGGGGGACATTTGGCCAAGTTGCCGAAATCGTCGCAAATCAGGATACTTCGCGTCCTATTCCTTTTCGAAAATGCGGACGCTCGATGCGAATAGACAGTGAGAACTCACAAAGGGGGTTTCGTATATACGAAACCCCCTTGCGTATCTACGAACGTTACCCCCTCGCCTGTTTCCCCTCATGATGAAAGGGTAGTAGTGCGCAAGTCGATGCGCGTATACGAGGAGAGGAGAAATAAATGAAGACGGGAATAAGAGAGGTGCCGTTTCTGGCGCGAGACAACGTCGAGCACGCGAGGATTCCGGGACAAGGGGGACGGAGGTTCCATCATGAAACGCACCAAGATTCGTAACATCTTGCTTTCAGCGCTTCTCGCGCTGACTGTCGGCATGCCGACGCTTTCGTTTGCCGATGAGGGCGCTTCTGCGGAACCGGGTGCGTCGGGCGCAGGCACTACACCCTATGCCGCAGGCGATAAGGACACGGTAGCCGATCCCAATACGGCAAGCACGTGGAGGGATTGGGGCCTGGACTACTCGACCCAGAGCGTCGGCCGCATCTGGACTGACAAAACGGTGTCGACCGAGGACATCGCCCTGACGGGTGCCGACGGGACGATTACGATCGAGAAGAGCCCCAAGGCAGATTTCCTCACGGCGTTCTCGGCGCTTTCGTCCACATCTAATCTGAAATCGAAGATCGCGCAGCCGCTCGACATCGTGCTGGTGCTCGACGCATCGGGCTCGATGGACGACCCTATGGGCAAGAGCGATAGCACAAAGAGGATTGATGCGCTCAAGACTGCGGCGAACTCGTTTATCGACGAGATTGCGAAGCAGAACGCGAACATAAGCGACCCTGCCCAGCAGCATCAGGTTTCACTCGTGAAGTTTTCGGGGGAGAAGAGCAATCAGGTTGGTAACGATACCTATCGCGATGGCGGGTACACCTACAACTACAGCCAGGTGATGAAGAACCTGACCTCGTGCGTCGGGTCATCGGCGGACGACTTGAAGTCGACCGTCAATGCCATTAAGCCTGCCGGCGCGACGCGGGCCGACTATGGATTGCAGCTTGCAGCTGACCAGACGTCGGGTCGCGAGGACGCCAAGAAGATCGTGGTGTTCTTCACCGATGGTTCGCCGACGAAGAGTAGTGGTTTTGAAGACAACGTGGCAAGCTCGGCTGTCTCCGCTGCTAAGTCGATGAAGGATGCGGGGGCGACCATTTACTCCGTCGGCATCTTCGGCGGCGCGAACCCTTCGGCCGATCCTGCAAATAACGATACCAGTCGTGAGAACAAATTCATGCACGCCGTGTCGAGCAACTACCCTACGGCCAGCTATACCAATCAAGGTTTCATATTCGACAATTGGGTTTGGGACTTCGGCCTTCGCGCGACCGATTCCGACTTCTATAAAGCAGCTTCGAATGCTGCCGACCTGAAGACCCTCTTCGACGAGATTTCCCAGGAGATCACAAGCTCGACGGGCCACCCCATCGAAGTGCAGCAGGGCTATAACCCTTCGAATTCGGGATACATCACCTTCACCGACCAGCTCGGCGACTACATGAAGGTCGATTCGTTCACGACAATCGTGTTCGCGAAGCAGCTGTTCCAAAATCCAGTGAAATCGACGAGTGGAAACGTCGACACGTACACCTTCTCAGGCGAAGCGGGCAACGTGCTTTATCCTTCGGGTAATTTGAGCTCGATCGTTATCACGGTGACCAAATCAGACGATTTGGCGACGGGCGACTTAGTCGAAGTGAAGATTCCGGCGTCGCTCATCCCGCTGCGCCATTTCCAGATTGACGAATCGACTGGTACGGGCCATGTCGACATGGTGTTCCCTATCCGCGTGTTCTTCGAGTCGAGCGTGAAGGAAGACGTGGAGAGCGCCTTGGCGAATCCTGATGCGGCGCTTGCCGCCTATATCGAGGCGAATGCGGCCGGCGACGGTGTGGCGTTCTACGCGAACAAGTGGAGCGGCGGCGCAGACGGCGACGTCCTGGCGGCGTTCACCCCCGCGAAGTCCAACAGCTACTACTACATGACCGAGGAAACGCCGATCTACACGGATGAGGCGTGCACAGTGCCGGCCAAGGGCGCATTGAGCGCAGACGGCACGTATTACTATAAGCGCAGTTGGTACGATATTGGCAAAGACGGGAAGGCGACGCCGCAGTCGGGCGCCATCCCGTTCTCGGGCAATATCCCTGAGTCGTTGTTCGGCTATATCGGTACCGATGCTTCCGGTAACGCGGTATTCAAGCCGGGTACTCCGCGCATTACCTATATCGCCGAGCTGCGTACGCCTAAGGATAGCAATCCGACGGCGACGGCGGCGACGGTGCTCAACCCCCTGTGGTCGGGGAGCAGCATTGCCTGCCATCTGGGCAATAACGGAAAGCTTGTCATCGAGAAGCCGGGTACGCTGGCTATCTCCAAGTCGCTGGTCGTCCCCGAGGGTTACGATCGCGCCGAGTTTAGCAACGACACGTTCACCTTTACCATCGAGATTGACAAGGCGAAGGGGCAGGAATTCCCCGCCGAAGTCCGCGATGCGAACAACGAGCCCGTGGGCGATGCGTTCATCATCGCGTTTGACAGCAACGGCAAGGCGACGCACTCGCTCAAGGACGGCGAGACGCTCTACGTCCGCGGTTTGAGCGCGGGCTGGGAATACCTCGTCAGCGAGCAGCCTACGACTGGTTTCGATCAGATAGCTCCTGCGGAAAACAATGACCCGCGAGCTGCGACGGGAACGATCGCTGCTGGTACGCAGGCGAAGGCTGAATTCACCAACGCCTATCGTCCGAGCGGCACGCTCGATAACGACAAGGCCCTTGCCGTCAAGAAGGTGTTGAACGGTCGTAGCTGGACCGACAACGACGTCTTCCGCTTCATCCTTACCCCGGTGACTGACAACGCTCCGATGCCGCTTGACGAGAATGGCGAGCCTAATGGCGTGCTTACCCTCACCAAGCAGGATTTGGCTGGCGGCGGTTATGCTGCTGGCACGTTCGGTAACATCACTTACACGAAGCCCGGTACGTACGTTTATGAGATCAGCGAGGATCAGAGCGTGGGCGCCGGAGCTGGCATGTCCTTGTCGCAGGCGCGCTATCGCGTGATCGTCACGGTGACCGAAGAGCTTGCGGGGCAGGGCGACGATGCCATCCATCAGGGCATACTGAACGTGTCGAGCGCCATGGTGCAAATCACCGACGACGACGGCGAGACCGTCCAGTCTGATGACGGCGTCGACGCCGCAACGTTCACCAACGAGTTCGCCGCGAGGGAAGCGAAATGGAACCCTGCGGTGAAGAAGGAATACACCGACAACTCGGGTACGAATCCCCTTGCGCGCGGTATGTTCAACTTCCGCATCGAGCCGGCCACGAATAACGCCCCGATGCCCGCAAACCCAATCGGTGAAGTTAACGCCGATGGCAGTGTGACGTTCGAGGATATCGTCTTCACAGGCGACATGATCAGCAAGTCGTTCAAGTATCGCATCACCGAGGTGGTGCAGGATGGTGCTGGCAACTGGATCAACGTTGCCGAAGCCGATAAATCCCTGCTGCAGACGGGGATGACTTACGATAAGTCCACGTGGGTTGTCACGGTGGACATTGCGAGTGAGGAAGTCGACGGTGAACAGGTCGTGGTTTGGGCGGCGAGCTACCAGCTTGCCGACGCGGCGCAAGGCTCTCCGGCCGAACCGCTCGCAACCTTCCGCAATTCCTATACGCCTGAATCCGTGAGCGTTCCCGCCGAGGACTTCGCGGCGGGCACCAAGACCCTCACTGGGCGCGACATGCTTTCGAACGAGACTTTCGGGTTCGTGCTGCTCCCTGCCGATGATGCGACGCAGTCTGCCATCGCGAACGGCGCTGTTCGCCTGACGAGTACCGACGCTGTTGCGCTGCGAGGGATGAACGGCCAAGCGGTCGACTTCTCCTTCGGCGATGCGACGTTCACCAAGCCGGGTACGTACACCTTCATGGTGCGCGAGAATTCATGGAACAGCCAGCGGATTCCCGCTGATGGCACGCAGGGCATGACGTTCGATCGCCATACCGCCACAATCGTGGTGACGGTGACCGACAGCAACGGCGTGCTTGCGGCAACGCGGACGGTCGAGAACTCGCTTGACTTCACCAACCGTTATACGGCGGAAGGCGACTACGCTGGACTCGTCCTGAGCAAGACGCTCAATGGTCGCGATATGGGCCAGGGCGAATTCACTTTCCACATCGCTGGCACCAATGACGCTGCTGCGGTGTTGCTCGGCGGCGACGGCACGCGTACGTTTGTGAATTCCGAGCCCCGTGCCGCGGGCGTCGCTTACGAGGCGACCCTGCTTACCGATCTGCACTTCACGCAGGACGACGCGGGTAAGACGTTCACCTTCGATGTGTTCGAGAACGTGCCTTCCATCGGGGCGCCCGGTATGACATATGACAAGACGGTGCATAGCGTTGCAATCAGCGTTGCTTCCGACAACGCGGGCACGCTTGTGATAACGACCACGGTCGACGGCGCGGCTGGCAACAAGGTTTCTTTCACGAATGTTTATGCAGCTGATCCTGCGACGTTCGATACCCAAGCGGGCTTCGGGCTGTACAAGGTGCTCGAGGGGCGCGATTGGGAAGCCAATGACGCATTCAGCTTCCTCCTCGAGCCGCTGACCATGGGTGCCCCGCTGCCAGGCGATACCATCGTGACGGTTGGCGCCGACATGGTCGATCCCGCTACGGGCCATGCTCCGATTTCGTTCGGAGACATCACATATAACCAGGTTGGAGTCTACAAGTATCGTGTGACCGAGAAAAATGCCGGGTATATCATCGGTGGCGTGCGGTACTCGAGCAACGTTGCGGAGTTCACGGTGTCGGTGACCGACCTTGACGAAAACGGTGTCCATACGGGCAAGCTTGTGGCGACCGCCCAGCTCACGACCACGCCCAACACGCGTGAGTTCACGAACGTTGCCGGCTTCGAGTACGACGACAACCAGATTCCCGTGAACGCGTTCAAGCGCTTCACGAACAACTCCGCGGTCGAAATGCCGGATATGACGGGGCTGTTCACCTTCACGTTGACCGCTGCTGAGGCGAATGCTCCGATGCCGACGGCGACGACGGTGCGCAATGATGCCGACGGATCGGTCGACTTCGGCGTGATCACGTTCGACGCGAGCCTGTTCGACAACGGACCTATCGTGATCAACAGCGCTTCCGCTGCCGCCAAGTCCGCCGCGAGCGAGTCGAACGCAGCTGACAAGGCGGTAGCGAGCGACGTCCCTGCCTCTGACGCTGCGGCGGCACCTGAGGCTGGCGCGTTGGCACCTGATGCGGGCGATGCCGCCAAGGGCGAGGGAAGCGCACCTGCCGACGCGGGGGCTGCTCCTGCTTCTGACGCCACAGCGGTTCCTGCGGCAAAGCCTGCGGGCGATGGCCCGACGACCGACAATCCGCCTGCTGATGCCAACACGCTCGTGTTCCACTACACCATCACCGAGAAGGCGGGCGGGCATGCTGACGTGACGAACGACCCGAACCCCGCTTTCACCTTCGAGGTTACGGTGACCAGGGACAACGCTGGTAACGTCACGGCGAATGTGACCAACGTGCAGGATTACGTGAAGGGCACGCCGCTGTGCACTTTCACCAACACGTATACCTACACGCCGCCGGTCATCCCCGATCCTGATCCGATCTTCGCGGCTCCTGTGGCGAAGAAGATCCTTGAGGGTCGAGCACTCGTCGCGGGCGAGTTCTCCTTCGAGCTGCTCGAGAACGGCAAGGTCGTCTCCACGGGCACGAACGATGCTGACGGGAACGTGGTGTTCTCGGACATCAAGTTCACCGAGGCGGGCACGCACATCTATACGATGCGCGAGATCGGTGCGGGAACCACAGCTGCCGGTGTCACCTATGACGCGACGACGTACCAGGTTGCGGCCGATGTTGTGGAGATCGACAACGAGCTGAGGGTTGATTTTGCCATCGATGGCGCCGATGGGGCGGTCTTCAAGAACGCCTATAAGGCCAAGGGTACGACGGTGATCATTGGCGCGACGAAGACCCTCGAGGGTCGCACGCTCGCGGCGGGCGAGTTCACCTTCAAGCTGACGGGCGCCGACGGTCGCACGTACGAGGCGAAGAACGCCGCTGACGGCCGCATCGAGTTCCCCGCGATCGACTTCGACAAGGTCGGAACGTACGACTTCACGCTGGTCGAGATGAACGACGGGCAGACCGGCATCACCTACGACGGCCGCTCGTACAAGGTGACCGTTGTTGTGACCGATGACGGCAAGGGCAGCCTGGTCGCGAATGTGACCTGGCCGAACGGAACGCCTCCGACGTTCAAGAACACGTACACGAAGCCTGTTCCCGCAGTGACTCCTGGTACGCCTGGCAAGCCCCCTGCGCGCTTCGCGAAGACGGGCGATGAGACGATGCCCATCGCATGTGTGGCAACCCTGGCGATTCTTGCCGCGGGTGCAGTCGGCGCTGCAGCGTTCGGTGCGCTTCGCAAAAGGGAGAAGGGGGATGAGAGGCAGTAGCTGATCGACTATGAGCCCCGATGCGGCCGCAGCACCCCAGCATTGCGATTCGATCACGCGATGTAGGGCCTCTCGATCGAGGCCCGTGCGGCCGCGGGGCACCCTTTGGCCCCGACTATAAGGTAGTGCGCAGGTTCTTTCCTTTCCTCGTGACGCGTGCGCAACGCCTTTGGCCGGGGCCTTGTTGTGCCTTATAATGGGCGCATGAACGACGAAGATTACATGAGGCTTGCCATCGCTGAGGCTCGACGTGCGGAATCGCTTGGCGAGGTGCCTATTGGCGCCGTGGTGGTATACGAGCCGATCGACCGGGGGACGAGGCGCTCCCTGGCTGAGCCGCGTGTGATTTCCCGAGCGTGCAACTTACGGGAGACGACGAAAAACCCCGCAGGCCATGCAGAGTTTCTTGCCATGCAGGAAGCGGCGCGCGTGCTCGATGCTTGGCGCCTTTCGGACTGCACGGTGTACGTGACGCTCGAGCCCTGCATCATGTGCGCGGGGTTGATGCACCAATCGCGCATCGCCCGCTGCGTTTTCGGAGCTCCCGACCCGAAGGCTGGGGCTGTAGAAACGCTCTATCAGGTCAATGCCGACGAACGTTTGAACCACACGTTCGAGGTGACACCTGGGGTTCTTGCCGACGAGTGCTCGGCGCTCCTGAAAGATTTTTTCGCGAACAAGAGGAAGAAATGATTGAAGAAACCGCTTGCAATGAAGAGGCTGCCCTGATTGAGGGCGGCTTGCCTGGAGCGACCGGCACTGGGGTGAAGCCCGCCGATGCGTCATCCGAGACGCCTGTTGCGGGTGACTCGGCTGCCGAGGCGCTGGCCGCCGAGGCCTCCGCCGAGAACGTTTCACGTGAAACGTTCGTCCATGAACAGGGAGAATGCATGAGTCGTCAGCGCGCCTCGCTCGAGGTCCCGGTCGATATGATCTCCATTGCGCGCACGGCGCAGATCGAGGGCGCGGGGCTTAAGCTTGTAGCGCCGGCGAAGGTGAACCTGTTCCTAGGCATCGGAGATCGTCGCGATAACGGGTATCACGACGTATCGACGGTCCTTCATGCCGTGGCGCTTCACGACATCCTGTACATGAAACGTGCCGATGTCATCGCCGCGCGAGCGGCGCTCGAGTCCGCCGAAGAAGGCGCGCCTACGAACACGGCGAGCGCTGGCCCTGCGGGCAATATCCTCATTTCGATCAGCTGCGACGCGCGCGGGGGAGTGGCGCCTCTCAACGTTCCCGCGCGTGAGAACATCGTGTTCAAGGCGATTGACCTGCTCGCTCGTAAGGCCGATATTTCTTACGACGACGCGATTAACGTTCGCATCGAGAAGAACATCCCGCACGAGGGCGGTTTGGGCGGCGGCTCTTCCGACGCGGCGGCGGCGCTTGTCGGCGCGGCACGCCTGTGGGGCATTTCCGAGGACGACTCCCTGATCGAGGAGGCTGCGCACGAGCTCGGCAGCGACGTGGCGTTTTTCCTTCACGGCGGCTGCGCGTGCTTCACCGGCACGGGCGAGCTGTTCGACCATGAGCTCGAAGCGATGAAAAAGCCGCTTGTGCTGATCAAGCCCGAGTTGGGCGTGTCGACCGCTGAGGCATACCGTACCTTCGATGGGAATCCCCAAAAGGTTGACGAGTCTGCGGCGGCTGCTGCTGAGGCGGCGCAGACGGCATGCGAGGTTCCCCTGGTGAACAACTTGTCAATTGCGGCCGAAAGCGTGCTTCCTGAGCTGGCTGACGTTCGCGCCTGGCTGCATCGTCAAGCGGGGGTCGAGGCGTCGCTTCTTTGCGGCAGCGGGTCGACGACCTTCGCCGTGTGCCGCGATTTCAACGTGGCGTGCTCGGTTGCGGCGGCGGCGCAATCGCGCGGCTGGTGGGCGAGAACAACCATGTTTGGCTTGCTTAAGGCGGCCGTTGTGCCCGATCAGAGTTAGGCGCACCTATGCCCCTGTTAGCCCGACTCTCGCGAATCTTTCCGCTGATCATCGTGCTCGCGCTCGTGGCGGGCGTGGTGTACGTGGTCGCGATGTTTTTGTATTCCCCGACGAAGGCGAAAGAGATCCTCATCAAGCTGTTCACGTTCCTGATGAGCGTGCTCTCGGCGTTTTTTGCGCTGGCGTCGCTGTATGCGCTGTTCGAGGGGAATATCGACGTTCTCGAGCTCACGGCAAGCTTCCTGGCGACGACGCTCATCGGCCTTGCCGTGACGCTTTTGTGCCGCCGCTCGTTCATCAAGCACAACCCGAATTATCGTAAGAAGCCCGAGAAGGCGTCCGGCTTCAAGTGGTGGAGATTTCGGAAGTAGCCCGTTCGTTCGCCCACTCGCCTGCGGTGGCCCGCGTGGTGCCTTTCAGGACCGCGTTCGCGCGCCGCGCCCGCTTGCGTTTGCGCGCCTTTTGCCCGCCCGCGCCCACCAGTGCACCGCCTTGCGAACTTCCTCCGATTATGCGAGTCTTTGCTTTCGAGTACTCGTCCACTCCTGCTCGCATTCACCCCCGATTAAAAAGTGCATCTATTTGTGCCAAAATCGGTCCTTGGCGCTGTACTTTTCTAGGCTCGATAGCGTTAGAGCATGGAGATGCGCGTGCTAAATCCCCTGCAGTTGGGCGAGAAAAAGCCCCCGCGGTTGCGGGGGCTGTGCAAATCGTGGCGGAGAAGTAGGGATTCGAACCCTAGATGCCCTTTTGGGGCATACTCACTTAGCAGGCGAGCACCTTCGGCCTCTCGGTCACTTCTCCACTTATAATAGGTGCGGTTTGCTATGATACCGTGAACGGGAAAAAGATGCAAGGAGCACTGCGGTGAGAAACAGAAAGGATGCGCGGCGAACGGCTTGCCTGCGCCCCATGTGGATGAATGTGAACAGCTCGTGCGCTGCGAAGCGCTCGATCGCTCGCACTATCGCCCCGATGCGCCCTGAAGTTTCCCTCGCCGCCGTACTTGCGGCTTGCCTTCTCGTGCTTGCTGTCGTTTTGATGGCGGCATCGCCTCGCGTTGCATTCGCTGCCGGTTCGTACTCGAGTCCGAAAACCGACATCACCATGCAGGTGGAAACGGATGGATCGTACCGGGTTACTGAGTACCGCGTCCTCGATTTCCAGGGCGATTCGGCATATGTCGGCTGGTCGTTCACCAGCCTTGCCGAAACGGCGAGCGTGCAGATCAACGGCATGCGCCTCGCTCAAGCCGACGCCGAGGGGAACGTTGAGGGTGACTGGAAGACGCTTTCGAGCACCTCGTTTTCCGATAAATGGCTCGCCGGGGGCGCCTCCAGCGGGGCAACATATGCTTACGACAACGCGAAGAACACGCTCTATGCTTTCCCCCAGGTGACCGATTCCCGCGTAATCGTGGAACTCGACTACTCCATCACGAATGCGGTTCTCGCCTACAAGGATATCTCCGAGGCGTACTGGACCTACGTCTCTCTCGATTGGCCGGTGGCCTCGGAAAACGTCACGGCGACAATTACGCTTCCCGTCGCTCAAGGGGAGACGGTCATTCCGAACGACACGGTGCGAGCGTGGGGGCATGGTCCCCAAAACGGTACGGTCTCGGTTGATTCGGCGGGAACGGTCGTGCTCCACGACGACGTGGTAAACCCCGGTCAGTACGCAACGGCCCACGTGCTGTTCCCCGCATCGTGGCTCACGCACCTCGACGGCAAGAAGATGCTCGCGAATCGTGCGACAGCTCGACTCGACTACGCGATTGCCGAGGAGAAGGTGTGGACCGATTCCTGGAGCTTCCAGCAGGAGGCTCTTTTCGCGACCTTTGCCCTGATAGCTGTCGTGTGCGCGGCGATTCTAGCTGCGGCGGCGATCGCCTATGCCCGTTTGGGCCGAGAATACCCGTCTGATTTCTCGGGGAAGTACTATCGGGAAGTTCCCGAAGAGGGCTTGGAGCCTGCGGTGGCAGGGCGTCTTTGGCGCTGGAATCACGATGACATGCGCGACTTCACGGCGACGGTAATGCGGCTTGCGCATAAGGGCGTGCTGCGCATCGAGGCGAGCGATCCCTCCAAAGACGCAGCTCCTACCTGGTATCTCTCGGTTGCCTTCGGAGCGCCGACGGGAAGCCTCAGCGCGCTCGAGTCTTCTGCGCTGGAGATTCTCATGGGACACAGCGCTCTTGGCGACTCCCGCTCGCTCAGCCAGCTGAAGCAGCGTGCGGTCGATTACCCCGAGGCTTTCGTCGAGTCGATGAGCGCATGGCAGGCCTCGCTTGGCAAGGCGTGCGAGGAGCGCGATTTCTTCGAGACTGCGGGCAAGCGCGCGCAAAAGGTGTTCCTCATCGTGGCCGGCGTGACTGCTGTCGCGGGGATTGCCATTGCGATCATCACGATAAACCCGATTTCCGCCGCCCTCGCGCTTCCGACCGCCATGGCGACGACGCTCGTCGCAAACTATCTCCCGAGGCGCACCGAGAGAGGCAACAATCTGATCGCGCGTTGCAAGGGGCTTCGAAATTGGATGCGCGACCTGGAGAAACTTGACGAGTCCGTGTCTCTTTCCCCGTCGCAATGGGGAGAGCTCCTTCCTTTCGCCTATGAGTTCGGCGTGGCTGACGAGGCAGTGTCGTTCCATGGTGCGCCCCAGCCGGCTGTTTGGCAGACGTGGTACGAGACGAAATCCCAAACCGCGTTGGCGCGCGTGCGGCGCCTTGCTGCGGCCCCGGCGATCAACGAGTGTTTGAAAGACTCGCTTCAGGCGGCGCATACCGCGATCGCGAAGCGCGAGGAGGCCCAGGCGACGGGCGGCGGATTCGGCAGGAAATAGCGGGGTCTTAAGGCGTCATGCGGGTCAAGCGCCCGTGTACGGCGCTCCTTGTGGCCCTGACTCGAAGGAAGAAGAACATCATCCATGGCAAATATCCCATCTTGGGTTTATAAGCTCCTCATCGTTCTCGCGACGATTATCTGGGGTTTCAGCTTCGTCGTCATGAAGGACGTCGTGGCTGTGCTGCCCCCGGCGTGGCTTTTAGGCATGCGCTTTCTCTTTGCGGGCGCGTTGCTGCTCGTGATACTGCGCAAGCGCGTCATGCGGTTCTGCTCGCGCAAGGTCGTGACCTACGGGTTCATTCTCGGGGTGCTCGACTTCACTGCCTTCTGGCTGCAGACGGTGGGGCTCAAGCACACTACGCCGGGCATTAACGCGTTTCTTACCGCGACGTATTGCGTGCTTGTGCCGTTCGCCTGGTGGCTCATCGCGCGTAAGCGCCCGACTGCGTTCAATATCGTTGCGGCGATCGTGGCCGTGTGCGGCATTTGGCTTGTGTCGGTGAGCTCATCAGGCGAGACGCTCTCTATCGGTTTCGGCGAGGCGATGACGCTTGGCTGCGCGGTCGCATTCGCAGCGCACATCGTCGCTGTCTCGAAATTCGCGCAGAAATGCGACGCGCTCGTTTTGACGGTGTTCCAGTTCATCGCGGAAGGCGCGCTCGGAATTATCTTCGGCGCTGCGACTGAAACCTTTCCGGGTATCGCGGCGTTTACTCCCGAAATCATCGGGCAGATGCTGTTCCTCGCGGTGTTCGCGTCCGTCGTTGCGTTCGGCATCCAGAACGTGTCGCTCGCGCATGTGCCACCCACCCAGGCGTCGCTTCTCTTGAGCCTGGAATCGGTGTTTGGCGTGGTGTTTTCCATCCTGTTGTATGGCGAGCAGATGACGTTGCGCCTTGTGGTGGGCTTTGTGCTGATCTTTGCTGCTATAGTGATCAGCGAGACATTACCGTTGAAGGAGAAGCCATGTCGGAGAAAAACAACATCGTCCTGATCGGCATGCCGGGTGCCGGCAAGTCAACTTTGGGCATCGTGCTCGCGAAGATCGTCGGTTACGACTTTATCGACGCCGACCTGGTGATTCAGAATCAGTGCGACAAGACGCTGCAAAAGCTGCTCGACGCGTGCGGTCCGGAAGGGTTCATCGCCGTTGAGAACCAGGTGCTCTCCGATTTGAAGGCCGAGCGTTCGGTCATCGCGACGGGCGGTTCTGCGGTCTACTCCGACGAGGCCATGAAGCATCTTTCCGAGATCGGCCACGTGGTTTACCTGCAGATTTCCTACGATGAGCTGAAAAGTCGCCTGTCCGATTTGCAGGAGCGCGGCGTAGTTTTGAAGAACGGTGTCGGCATGAGTCTGCATGAGCTCTTCGACGAGCGCAAGCCGCTCTATGAGAAGTACGCGGAGGTCACGGTGAACGTTGACGACCTCACGATCACGGCTGCCGCGCGCAAGGTGGCAAGCGCCTTGAAGGGCCTCGTCCCCGAGGCGTAAAAGTCGCAGGTGCGGCGGCGAACATGCCGCTTGGCAAGTTGGGAAAAGCGCGGGTTCGTCCCGCGCTTTTTTGCTTCCGTTCCCTTACGCAATCCCTCCGCTGTCGCGTAGTCGGCGCAGCTTGCGGACTTCTCGCGCGACGAAGACGCTGGTCACGCATACTGAAAGCGCGTCGGACACCGGAGCGCTTATGATGACGCCCTCAAGTCCCGTCGTGCCGAAGAGCGCTGTCAGCACAGGCGGCAGCAGCAGGTACAGAGGGATGAGGAAGAGTACCTGGCGTGTGAGCTCGAGAACCGCAGCCTTCATCGGCTGGCCGCTTGACTGGAAGTAGCTTGATCCCACAATCTGGAATCCAACGGGCGCGAAGAAAATCACGTACACGCGCAGCGCATACACGGCGAAACTCTCCAGGTCGCCCGAAACGCCGAACAGCTCCACGATCGGCGCGGGAATGGTCTCCGCAATCAGGAAAAACGCTCCGCCGATGCATACACCGGTGATGCTCGCCCACTTCAGCGTGTCGAGCACGCGCTGCCACAGCTTCGCGCCGTAGTTGAACCCGATGATGGGCTGCGCTCCCATGATCAGGCCGATGAGCGGGGTGAACGCAAACATCGCCGCCTTTTGCGCCACGCCGATCGCTGCGAGCGCGGCCGTGGTGCCGATGGGGTCGGTCGACCCGTACAGGCTCACCACGTGGTTCAACACGATGCCGACGAGCATGGAGGCAACCTGCATCACGAACGATGCGATGCCCATCGTGAGGATGTTCCCCATGAGCTTCACATTGGGCACGCAGCAGTGAAGGCGCAGCTTGAAGGCGGCGTTTTTGCTCATGGTGAAGTGCCAAACGACGGGCACCATGCCGCATGCTTGGCCGAGAATCGTGGCAGATGCGCTGCCTGCGACGCCGAACCCCAGCACGATGACGAACAGGTAGTTGAAGATGATGCACATCACCGTGCCGAAGATCATGGTGCCGAGCGCGAGGTTGGGCCTTCCCGCAGTGCGCAGGAAGTTGTTGAGCCCCATGCCAAGCGATTGGAAGATGAAACCGAAGCAGATAATCTGCACGAAAGTCTTAGTAAGGTCCCAAAGCTCATCGGTCGTGCCGATGCCCGCGAGGATGGGGTCGATGAGGAGTCCCGACATCACCGCGATGACGACGGCGATGCCTACAAACAGCGTGGCCGAGTTCCCGAGCGTGCGCTCAACCTGGTCTTTCTCTCCCTTCCCCAGCTGAATTGCCGCGAGCGCGTTGCCGCCTTGGCCGGCGATCATCGAAAAGCCCATAAGGAGGGTCATCACGGGGAAGGCGAGGGTGGTTACCGCCACGCCCGAACCGTCGGGGAGCGCCTGTCCCAAAAAGATCGTATCGACCACGTTGTAGAGCGTGTTGAACACCATGCTCACGATGGCAGGGATGGAGAACTCGAGGAGCAGCTTTCCGACGCGCTCGGTTCCCAAGCGGTCGGTGCGGTTATCGGGCGGTGCCGGGCTTTCTGACATGGGGCGGGGCCTTACTATGCGCAAGCCAAGCGGGTGATGCCGCAGGCTGTTCGATTATCGCTGTACGCGCAAGTATAGAAAGCGCAAAGGCGGGTTGACAAGCCTAATCGGCCAATCAACCCGCCTTCGCGGCAAGGGAGACGATAAGTGTCAGGCGATTGCGCCCTGCCAGGCGCGTCCTACGCCGTTGCCTCTTCGGCTTTCCAATCGTCGGAGGTGTCGCGCGGCGCAAGGTTGTCCTCGTCGCCTGCGGCCTCGTCGAGGCGCTTGAAGTAGTCCTTCGTCTCCTTCACAACCACGCCGGACAGCACGATCAAGGCGATCATGTTCGGGATGGCCATGCAGGCGTTGAAGATGTCGGCGATAGTCCACACGGCGGAAACGGTCATGTAGGGGCCGATGAAAACGGCGAGGATGTAGAGCCAGCGGTACGTCTTCACGGCCTTCTTCGAACCGCCGGAGAGGTACTCCAGGCAGCGCTCGCCGTAGTAGTCCCAACCGAGGATGGTGGTGAAGCCGAAGAGCGCCAGGCACACCATCAGGACAAACGACACAGCCTCAGCGGGAATGAAGGGCAAGCCCATCTGGAACGCTGCGGTGGTGACAGCGGCGCCCTCGAGCCCTGGGATTTGGTAGGCTCCGGTCATGACGAGCGCGAGGCCGGTCATGGAGCACACGACGATGGTGTCGAGGAAGGTGCCGGTCATCGACACGAGACCCTGGCGCACCGGCTCTTTCGTCTGTGCGGCCGCGGCGGCGATAGGCGCGGAGCCCAGGCCTGCCTCGTTGGAGAAGATGCCTCGCGCGATGCCCTTCTGCATGGCGATGATGATCGCACCGAGCGCGCCGCCTGCAGCAGCGCGCAGGCCGAAGGCGCTTTGGACGATGGTGACGAGCGCGTCGGGCAGCGCCGTGATGTTCAACACGATGAGGATGAGCGAGAACGCCACGTAGATCACGACCATTACGGGAATGACCTTCTCGGAAACGCTCGCGATGCGCTTCAGGCCGCCGATGACGACGAGGCCGACAACGATCGCGACAAGAAGCGACCCGATCACGGTGGCGATGGAATAGTCCATACCAAGGATGCTCACGGTTGCCGACTTGTTGGGGTCAAAGAAGCCGGTGATTGCCGAGTTGATGGAGTTGACCTGCGTAAACGTACCAATGCCGAACAGGCCGACGCACATGCCGAAGAACGCGAAGATCTTGGCAAGCCATTTCCAAGAAATTTGGGGCAGGCGCTTTCCCATGCCACGCTCGATGTAGTAGAACGGGCCGCCGAGCACATGGCCATCCTTGTCGATGCTGCGGAACTTCACCGCGAGCAGGCCCTCGGAGTATTTGGTCGCCATGCCGAACAGGGCGGCAACCCACATCCAGAACATGGCGCCCGGGCCGCCGGCGACGACTGCGGTCGCCACGCCGACGATGTTGCCGGTGCCGATGGTCGCGGAAAGCGCGGTGCACAGAGCGCCGAACGACGACACCTCGCCGGTCGCGTCCTCGCCTTTCTCGTTTTTCAGCATGTAGCGCAGGGCGCGCGGCAGCTTGCTGAACTGCAGACCGCGCAGGCGCACGGTCAGAAGAATGCCGCCGAACAAGATGAGCACCATCAAGGGCACGCCCCAGATGAAGCCATCGATGGCATTGAGCACGTTGTTGAACGCGCTGAAGAAGTCTTCCACTGTTCCTCCTCGATATCCGTTACGTTTCGCAACTTCAAGCGACCCTCGAAAAGGCCGTGGAGGAACTCGCGCGTTCCGAGTTTTCACGCGCGTGGCAAGCGGTGTGGGTGCAACAAAAGGAAAGGGAAAAGCGAAATGCGACACGCAGATGCGACAAGCAGTAAGCTTTTCTCTGTCCTTTTGCCTGAGAGTTTCAACGAAAAGCCTGTGACCAGGTGTTTCGCCTTGCCCCTTCGGCACCCAGCTTGCCTGGGATTCTCCAGAGGCCCCTTCGGCGCCCTGTTTCCGGAAGGATTCAGAGCGAGTCATAAGGGGTGACGCTTTGAAATTGTGGAGCCATTGTAAACACATCGCTCCACCACGCGCAAGTGCTTTTTTGGGGAATTGAAAAAATACTGATGCGAAAGGTAGGCATTAGGAAGCTAAAAGCCGAAAACCGCAGGCAAGAAAGTGGCGCCCCGTTCGAACAACTTCTCGAACCGAAATCTGCTCGTTCGGGACGATCGTTCTTCTTAGGATACCACGCGCTAGGCTTGCGGCATAATCGCCTGGTCACCGTGCTCGTCGAGGTACGGCATGAGGTACACGCCGCCCTCGTCTGTCGTGAGCAGAAGGTACTCGCGGTTGAGCTTATCGCACACGATTTCCTGATGCACGCCATCCGGCAAATCGTAAATCGGGCCATCGGTTCGCGCGGGCGATACCGTCATGTCCTGCGCCCCCATGGCCTGCCTGGCGCACGAGGCGGCGGCAAACACGATGAGCAGCAGGATCACCGCCGCCACAAGCGGGCCGCACCCGCCGTTGCGGTCTTCGTCGGCAGGGCTTGGGTACGGCATCGTCTACACCTTCTCTGCGTACTTCTCGCCGGAGGCGGTTTCCACGGCGATCCAGCGCTTGTAGCCGGAACCGCCCGTATAGCGGCCCCAAACGTAGCCGTCGGCCGATGCGAACGTGCCGTCGAGCGTCACAGCCTCCCCGCGATGGTAGGTTGCGACGGTCGAGTAGCCGGTGCCAGCACCGGAGCGCACGTTCAGGGCATCGACGCAGATGCGGTACGTTCCCGCCGAGTTGCTGGTCTGCGCCTGCGCGGTGCCGACGCGCACGAGGTAGTCGTTCGGGTCGTAGCCTCCCGTGGGCTTGCCGACGGCGATGTAGCGAGTATGACCGCTGTCGCTGGTGTAGCGTCCCCACACGTAGCCGTCCGCGATGCAATACCAGTCATCGAGGTTGACCGTCTCGCCCTTGCCGTAGGAGGCTACCACGGAGCCTGAAAGCGCCGGCGCGTCTCTTACGTTCAGACAATCGACTGTGCAGCGGTAGGTTCCGTTGAAGCCTGTACCCTCCTTGCCGGTGGCGCTCGGCTGCTCTGCCGGTACCGATGGCGCGACGGTCGGGGCGCTGCCGCCGTCGAGAATCGCGTTCACCTCGGATGCGAGCTGATCCATGCGGGCATGCAGCCACGCGCCGGGGCAATCGGTCGAGGAGAACATGCGGTGCTCGGTGAGCGTGGCGTTTCGCGTTCCGTCGTATGCGAGGCGGAAGCCGTAGCGGCGGCAGATGTCGGCGCACAGGTTGACGAGCGCGGCCCACGTGGCGTCGGTGAGCGAGGAGTCTGCGTTGTTCGCGCACTCGATCGTGATGGCGCGGTCGTCGTTCCACTTGCTAGCGGAAGTCCAGGCGCGGTCGCCCTCGTCCACGCTCATGGCGATGTCGCCGTCGTAGCCGATGCAGTAGTTCGAGCTTGCCTGGCGCGCGGTCGCTGCGAAGTAGTCGGCGCACTGCCTGCCCGTCCAATGGGCCGCCATGTAGTGCGGCGTGATCTTGCAAACGCGATTGCCCGAACGCCCGCTGTTGCGGTTGCCAGTGATGTTGGCGTAGGTGCAGAGGCTACTCTTCGTCATCGTCTCCCCTTCCGTCGTTAAGCTCTTCAAAGGTCTCGTCATCCATGGCTAGCCCTCCTTCTTCACGTCGCCGAGCGCCAGAAGCGAGTCGAGCCACTTCGACGTGATTCCGACGGCCTTGAAGGCGGCGTAGGCCACCTGCACGCCGCCGACGCAGGCGAAGATGGAGGTCACCCACGCGGAGGGGTCGGTCGGGATTCCGTTGGCCATCGCGGTCAGCGCGCCGCACAGGGCGGAAACCGCGATCGCCACCCATCGGGCAGCGTTGCCGCTCATAGCCTGCGTCTTGATCGCCTGCACGAGGTACGGAACCACTAGAACCGTCACCACGGTCAGGGCTGCTTGGATTGCGCTCATTTCGTTTCCTTCCTAGTCGATAACGGGCTGGTTCATCGCGTCCGTGTAGAGGCGCGTTCCCGTGCCATTGCCGCCCAGCCCGTGGTAGGCGGCGTAGACGCCTTCGAGGTGCTTTCGATCGGCGACCGTGAGGCCGTGCTGCTTGATGGCCTGCTCGTGGATGTTCTTCAGCTCACGCCAAAGAAGCGCCCGCATGCCCATCTTCACGGCCTCGTCGGTGGCCCGTTCTTCCTCGGAACGCTCGACGGCCTTCTTGCCCTGTGATTTCAGCGCGGCCACGAGTCCCGAGACGACAGCGCCGACGAGGCCGGAGACGAAAGCCGTGAGGGCTACTGCCTCGATGTCCACTACTCGGCCTCCGCGTACTCTTCCCCGGTGATTTCCTTGTACTCGTCGGTGGTGATCCACTTGCACTCGACCGCCTTGTACACGCGCGCCTTGCTCCAAAGGCCTCGGTCGTAGTACTTCTCGACGGTCGCGAAATGCTTGGAGTGCTCAACGGTCTTCTTCGTAGCCATTACAGGTCACCTCCGACCGTCATCATCAGGTAGTCGATGTTCGCGGTGTTGGTTTCGGTCTGCGTCGGCTGCGATGCTTGCTCGCGCATTTGGTCGAGCAGCGCGGGCAGGTCGGGCACCTCGCCGCTGGCGTAGGCGGCGAGCGCGGAGGTGTAGGCGAGCTTTCGCGCCTTCTGCTCTACATACTCGTCATCGTCGATAACGCCCGCGTCGTGCGCGGCATCTGGGTCGCCGATTTGCGACAGCAGGTCGCGCAGGGCGTTGACCTCGGCCAGCGTGCCGTCTTGAATCTCGTCGGGGTGCTGCGCATCTTCCTCAGTGTCCATGCGGACTCCTTTCGTGTCGGGTGATGTGCCGCCATCGTATTAGCGCCGTGAGATTGCCGAGCTGCCTGAACGCACGCCAAAACAGAAGGCGCGCCGCAGCCCGCCTTCAATACGCTGGTTATTTCGTTTTCGACCCGTCTAGGCCGCCGTTTTGAGTCGTCGTCCTTCCGCTATGGCGAGGGCGTTCCGCGCGAATCGTCTCTCGGGTTTTGTTGCATTGAGCAACCCCCCCCCGCGAGGTTTTCGAACAGGCTGCGGTACAGCGCGTCCATGGCCAGCACGCTGCGGTGCGCGTCCAAGTGCGCCATGCCGCCGCGCCAGCTTTGGTAGCTTTGTTCCACCTGCTCGGGCGTCATGACCCCTTCGGCGACCATGCGCGCCATCTTCTTCAGCTTGCGGCGCTCGCGCGTGATGGAGTCGCGGCACGGCTTCATGACTATGCGGCCCATCTCCGTGTAAAAGATGCGCTTCTTCAGCCACGTGAAGCCGCGCGTCAGCCTCACCACGCGGGTCTTGCGCGGGTTCAGCTCTATGCCGATCTTCGCGCACTCGCGCTCTATCAGCAGCAGGCACACCTGCAGGTACTCCTTGGACTCGTGGATCAGGTAGAAGTCGTCCATGTAGCGCCCGTAGGCCTCGGGGCGCAGCATCTCGGTCACGTAGTGGTCGATGCGGTTGGGGTGCGCCACCGCGCATATCTGGTTCGGCTCGCTGCCCAGGCCCAGGCCGACCTCGCCCTGCGCGTCTATCAGGCGGTGCTCAAGGGCGACCACGCGCTTGTCGAGCAGCGCGTCGGCCACCTGCCGCTTGACCGGTTCGTGGGCTATGCGCGCGAAGTAGTCGGAGAAGTCGCCCAGCAGTATGTAACCGTCGCGCCCGTACCGCCGCCAATGGTCGGCCAGGTGGCGCTTGAGCAGCTTAAGGGCGTAGTCGGTGCCGCGCCCCTTGATGTTGGCAGAGTTGGCGGTCACGAGCGTGGGGACGATGGCGGGCACGAGCGCGTTCTGCGACAGCGACTTCTGCACCACGCGCTCGGGGAAGTGCACGGCGCTGATATGCCTCAGCTTGCCGCGCTCCCATAGGTCGAAGCGGATGAAGCCCCGGCATATATCGCGGCCCTCCAACAGGTCGCGGCGGGACTTCGCGGCGTTTCGGAGGTAGTCCTTCATGTACCGCTGCGTCGATGCCTTCCACATGACGCCACGCGCGGCCTGCTTGGAAGCCTTGCACAGGCTGTTGAGGTCGGCCACCGTCTCAAGGGTGCACGCCTTGACGCGCTCGGCCTTGGCCCTGGCGCGCTTCTCCTCGCGGCGCTTCCGGCGTGCGGCCCGCCTTTGCTCCGAGTTCATAGAAGGCACCCCGCACGGCTTGCAATGTGGCTCTGACAGCCGCTTGAGGTATGGCCATGAAACGCGGCGAAGCCACGGAGCGCCGCGCCATGCAAGCAGCGTCCGGCCACCCTCGCGGGGTGCGTATTTACGGGCTCGCGCCCGATGGTCGCGCCTTCCTTCCTCTCCGCGCTCTGCTTTCGGCCCGCTGGCCTACTCGGTCTGGCAGTAAGGGAATCCGGGGCGGGGGCGAACCCAGGTGTTCGTCGCCGAATTGTAGTTGGCATTGCCGTTGTTGTTGACGTAGCACACGTTGGACGAGGAGCCACCCATGACGGAACGCAGCCACCAATTGTACCGATATACAAGGCGGGACCGCCGCCCATTATAACGAACGCAGGCGCTCTAGCTCGGCCTCGGTCTCGGCTATGCGCTCGTCGGTCGTCTTCTTGCCGGTGACGCGTACGTTCTTGCGCGCGCCCTTGAGCAGCTTGATCTCCTCATCGACCATGTTGGCCAGCGCCTCGAAGCGGTTGGCGTTCACGGGCAGGCCGATGTCCATGAGGCACTGCATGTCGAGCATCAGCTGCTCGCAGTCGGCTATCGCCAGCGTCAGGTAACGCTTGCGCTCAAGTGCGTTGAACGAACTGTTGGGGTAGAAGCAGTCGGCGCGGTTGACGTTGTATACGATGCTGCGCGCGGTCTCCACCGTGGGGACTGCGTTCAGCAGCCTGTAGGCTTTCGGCACGACCGACGAGGAGGCCATGAGCTTGTTGACCTCCACGCGGATGGCGATGGCCTGCGTGAAGAACTTGTACTCGGACACCTCGCGGTTTCGCTGGTAGACGCCGCTCATGGCACCTCCCGGAAATAGTGGCGAAAAAAACGGCCCGCTGCGCGGGCAGGGATGCGACCGCGCAAGGCGGTCGCATCGAAAGAGAAGTATAGAGCACTCGGCTGGCTAGCCGACGAGGAAGCCGGGGCGGGGGCGAACCCAGGTGTTCGTCGCCGAATCGCAGGAGGCATGGCCGTTGTTGCTGACG
>ERZ1034913.831-NODE-831-length-21593-cov-5.154982_pt1 | contig 21593 bp, 16 predicted proteins | sample MGYA00520697_ERZ1034913 | MGnify/ENA primary metagenome ERZ1034913 (study PRJEB33766, sample SAMN09781786) | gut metagenome | biome: gut microbiome | host: Homo sapiens | place: Madagascar | study: EMG produced TPA metagenomics assembly of the PRJNA485056 data set...
CCATCTTCGACCCCGGCGAGTTTACCGAGCGCCCGTTACACCCCGTAAACAAAACACACGCGGGCGGGGAAATACCTGCTATCATGCCCAAAGGCTCCCATTGTGGGGCCTTTCTTGATGGACTTCGTTTACGGGAAGGTGGGTTCGTGAGACGACTCGTCAGCTTTGCGATCGCGGTGTGCCTTGCATGCTGTGCACTGCCCCTCGCCTCATGTAAGGCTCCTACACTTTCCGATTGCGACCTGCAGCTTTTCCAAAACGCCTCGGGTACAGGCGATACGCGCGACATCGTCTCGGGCGTGGTGAGCTTAGGCGGCGTGTACCGACAAGGGGACATCGCAGGGCGCGTGGTCTGCCTGAACATCGGCATGAGCGAGACAAGCGCCTGCGATTCGATTTCGATTGAGTCGCTCACCGACGGCGTCCGCATGGGAAAGTCAAGCGGCACCTGGGAAGACGTCGTCGAATACCAGCTTGGTGAAATCGCAAGCGGGGGATACGTGTATTTCGCCGTGCCCGTCGAGCAGGGCACCGACGAGACGGCCGACATGGCGGCGTACCGCGCGTTCGGCGACGTCGAGTTCCGCGTCACCTTCCACAGCGGAGACGACCAGGTAAGCCGCACCTACCGCATCGTGCCGACCGAGCGCTATCTCGCCTGGGTGAAAGACCCGAAGGGCAACACCTTCGACGGCGCGCGCTTCGAAGTGACGCGGGCAGGGGAGTAGACGATGAGCGAGGAGACCTTCAGCGGCGGGCCGTGCGGACCAGGCGGTCAGGCCGCACCGACGCTTGAGGACGCTCGCCGCGCACTCAAGGATTACTTCGGCTACGCGGATTTCAGGCCAGGGCAAAACAGCGTGATCGAAGCGCTCATAGCCGGGCGCGATGCGCTCGCGGTCATGCCGACGGGCGCGGGGAAGTCGCTGTGCTATCAAATCCCAAGCATCGTTTTACCTGGGATCGCGATCGTCGTCTCGCCGCTCGTGTCGCTTATGGGCGACCAGGTCCGCTCGCTCGTGCAGGCGGGGGTGCAAGCCGCCTACCTCAACTCGACGCTTTCGCCCGCAGCCCAGGGCCGCGTGATCGAGCGCGCGCGAACGGGCGAATTCGACATCCTCTACGTCGCGCCCGAACGGCTCGAAGATTCGCGCTTCGTCGACTTCGCGAGCCGCGCGCGCATAGCGCTCGTCGCCGTCGACGAGGCCCATTGCGTGTCGCAGTGGGGCCAGGACTTCCGCCCATCGTATCTGCAAATCGGCGCCTTCATCGCGCAACTGCCCGCACGCCCCGCCGTCTGCGCGCTCACGGCGACGGCCACCGAGCGCGTTCGCGACGATATCGTGCGCCTGCTCGGGTTGTCCGACCCCTATCGTATCGTCACCGGGTTCGACCGTCCGAACCTGCACTTCGCCGTCGAGCGTGCGGAGCCCAAGCGCAAGCTCGCGAGGATCGCCGCCTACGCCTTGGAGCACGCGAGCGATTCGGGCATCGTGTACTGCTCCACCCGGAAGGACACCGAGGCCGTCTGCGATGCGCTCGTGTCGGCAGGCGTCCGCGCGACGCGCTACCATGCCGGGCTCCCCGCTGCCGAGCGCGCGGCTAACCAGCAGGCGTTCATCTGCGACGATGCGCCTGTCATGGTCGCGACGAACGCGTTTGGCATGGGCATCGATAAGTCGAACGTGCGCTACGTGCTCCATCACAACATGCCCGCCTCGATCGAGGCGTATTACCAAGAAGCCGGCCGCGCAGGACGCGACGGCCTGCCTTCGGAGTGCCTGCTCTTCTGGAGCGAGAAGGACCTTTCCACCTGCCGTTTCTTCATCGAGCAGGAATCGGCCAACGAGGAGCTTTCACCAGAAGAGGCCGAGGCCGTGCGCCAGACGCGCCGGCGCATGCTCGCGGCGATGGAGGGCTACTGCGTGACCTGCGGCTGCCTGCGCGAGTACCTGCTTCGCTACTTCGGGGAAGAAAGCGAGGCGGGCGGCCCTGCGAAGTGCGGGAACTGCAGCAACTGCGAAGGCGGATTCGAGCGCGTCGACGTGACGGATGAGGCCCGCGCGATCATGCGCTGCGTGCAGGAGCTTCGCGGCGAATGGGGCAAGGGAATGGTAGCCGATGTGCTGCGCGGCTCAAAAAGCGAGAAGGTATTGTCGTTCGGGCTCGATCGCGCGAACGCCTACGGCACGCTTTCCCACGCGTCCGCAGCGCATGTGAAAGACGTGATAGAGCTCCTGGTCGCAGGCAGGTACCTCGACATCTCGGAGGGAAAGTTTCCCAAGGTGGGGTTCGGCCCGAACTTTCGCGCAGCGGCGGCGCCCGGGTTCTCCCTCTTCATAAAGCGCATCGCGCGAAAAAGCGAGCGGGCTGGCGCAGGCGGCGGGCATGCGTTTGGCTCGAGCGGCACGAGGGGCACAGGCGCTGCGGCGGACAGCGGGTCCAGCGAGCTTTTCGAGCGCCTGCGCACGCTGCGCAAGCAAATCGCGAGCGAACGGGGATGTGCGCCCTACATGGTCTTCTCCGACGCCGCGCTGCGCGACATGTGCGCCCTCCTTCCGCAGACCGAGGATGAGTTCCTCGAGGTGAACGGCGTCGGGCAGACGAAGCTTCTGCGCTACGGGGAGGCGTTCCTCGCCGAGATCGCCGCCTTCGAGAACCGCTAGGCCGCAAGCCCTCTCGGCATACGTCGCACTCGAAAAGTGAAGGGTCTGTGACGAAAAGGGTCCATGCATTGACTCTTGGGCGAGTTGGACGATGATAGATGCCGCTGGCGAGCCAAAGGGGCGCGCAGCAAGCGGGCATCAAGGGATGTCCCAACAAAGGAGATACGTTGACCAGCACGAACATGCATACCATTCGAATTATGAGCCTGATTATCTAGGGCTCGGGTTGCTTGTTTGTTAGCTGCCCGAACCCAAATCGGGCAGCTGATGGTGCATTGAAGCCGGAGGCTGTTTGAGAAAACGCCTCCGGTTTTTTATTTGCTCCGCAGATGCTTATCATTCGCACCCTTGCGATTTTCCACCGCCGATTTCCCAAACAGCCGCCCGCTTTCAAGCAAATTGCGTATCGAAGACATGCAAGAGAAAGCGAGCGAGCAGATCATGTCAAGCACTGCAACAGCAAGCGCCCTGTCCTTCGGGGCAAGGCCGCAGGAAAAGAAGAAAAACTCGACGGCTGAAGTTGTCGCGGCGTCGATGGTCGGCACCGCGATCGAGTTCTACGATAACTACTGCTATTCCATTGCGGCGGCGAGCTATTTCGGCCTCATCTTCTTCACCGACGTCGCGAAATCGAACCCCGTCTTGGCGACGCTGCTCGCCTTCGTCACCTTCGCTGTATCGTTTCTGGCGCGTCCGTTCGGCTCGCTTTTGTTCGGGCACTTCGGCGACAAGCTCGGACGAAAGAAAACCCTGGTCGCAGCACTTATGATGATGGGCATCGCGACGTTTGTCGTCGGCCTTTTGCCAGGGTATGACGTCCTTGGCCCCGCATCAGTCGTCCTTTTGTGCGCCTGCCGCGCGTTCCAGGGTGTTGGGCTTGCCGGAGAGTGGTCGGGCGCGGCGCTCGTGGCGACTGAGAATGCGCCTAAGAGCAAGCGCGCGCTCTACGGCAGCTTCCCGAACCTCGGCGCTCCGATCGGGTTCTTCTGCGCTTACGGCGTGAACCTCGTGCTCGACACCGTGCTCACGACCGACCAGATGGTCGCGTTCGGCTGGCGCATCCCGTTTTTGCTTTCCATCTTCCTCGTCGTCGTCGGCCTCGTCGTGCGCCTGCGCATGGCCGAGACGCCCGTCTTCCAGAAGGCGGCCGCCGAGGACCGCGTCTCGAAGACCCCGCTGCTCGACCTTCGCCACCATTGGAAGCGCGTCGTTTTGGGCACCTGCGCGGTGAGCATCACCTACACGCTGTTCTACCTGCTCGGCACCTGGTCGCTTTCTTACGGCGTCTCCACGCTCGGCTTCTCTCAGCCGCAGTACCTTGGCTTCGAGCTTGTCGCCGTGTTCTTCTTCGCCGCGTTCATCGTGGTGGGATGCCTTTGCGCCGACCGCCGCGGCCGCAAGCCGGTGCTCGTGGTCGCAACCGCGGCAACGCTTGTGTTCGGCCTGGTGAGCCCGCTGCTTCTCGGAAGCGGCACCGTTGCGGGCGTCATGGCGTTCCTTTGCGTCGGCTTCGTGTGCATGGGCGCGGTGTTCGGCCCGTGCGGGTCGTATCTCCCCGAGCTGTTCCCTGCGAACGTGCGCTACTCGGGCGCAGGCCTTTCCTACAACCTCGCCGCGATCGTGGGCGGCGCGTTCGCCCCGACCATCGCAAGCGCGCTCGTCATGAACTTCGGCCTGGGCGCCGTGGGCCTCTACCTTGCCGGCATGGCAGTGGTCTCGCTCGTCGCGCTCGCATTCTTCAAGGAAAGCCGCGACATGGATTACGAACGCTAGGGAATTCCAAGTGGGGCAGCGCCGTCGCAGAGTGTTGCCCCACCGCTTATCGCGCGGGCAATTCACTACCGGCACCTAAGTCCGTCGTGCGGCAGCAACAGGATCCGCGCGATGCCCGACGGCGACGCGGCCGCGCGGGATGAATCACCTGCGCCCCTGCGGCGTCTTGTGGTACCAGCTTGCCTTCGACCGCCATTTGCAGTGGAGTATTTCAGACCTTTAGCCTTCGTTGGAAGCCTCGCCGTCTAAACCATGCTGTTGCTTAAACATGAGCTTTTGGTTCTCTATTTCCGCGCGCAGCTCTTCTTCGCTTGGAAGGCAAAGCTTGTACTTCGTTGCAAACAGTTGCTTGTTATCGTGCAAGACAGAGTACTTGGCGATTGTTTCGCTCGTCTCGGAACACAAAACAATGCCCAGCGTTGGGTTGTCATCCTTCCCTCGCTTCAAATCGTCGTACATGCGCACATACATGTCCATTTGGCCAACGTCTTGGTGGGTAATCTTGCTTGCTTTGAGGTCAATCAATACAAAACACTTCAAAATGTAGTTGTAGAAAACTAGGTCAATATAAAAATCATCCAGATCGGTCTTGATATGCTGCTGGCGCGCAACGAACGCGTACCCCTTCCCGAGTTCCATTAGGAACTTCTGCAGATTGACGATAATGGCCTCCTCCAGATCGCTCTCGAGATAGTCTTTATCTTGCGGCACGCCAAGGAATTCGGCTATAACGGGATTCTTCACGAATTCGAGTCGATTGGCCTGGTACTCGGTGGTTTTCACTTCCATTTCCGCAACAACCGGCTCTTTGTTTTGCGACATGAGCAGGCGATCGTAATAGAGCGTGCTTACGTTGCGATCGAGCGTGCGCACGCTCCACCCCTGCTCGGCAGCTTCTCGCTCGTACCAATCACGAGCTTTCTTACTGGTCACCCGAAGAAGCACCAAATAATGAGACCACGAGAGAACGTTTCCAGATTGTCGCGACATCGTCGCGACAATCTCAGGATAGGTTTTGTAAAACTGAACATAACGGTATAGGTTCGATCGCGTGAATCCCTTACCGTATTTTGAGGTCAAATATTCCGCCAGCTCAGGTACTATTTTCGACCCATATTCTGCTTTCCCGTAAGAGGGGAGTTCTTCTTCGGCAATGCGCTTTCCTAGAAGCCAGTTACGTTGAACGAGCGCAACATTCACAGCCTTGCGGGAAAAAGATTGAGCCGAAACGATAATGTGCTCAGCATCGCGTGCAAGGTCGGATGTTTTCACATAGTCAATGACGGTTTCAGAAAGCGTGAGCTTCTCGTTACTTGCCATGCTTGCTGCTCCTCAATTTCAAGAATCTCGCGAATACTTATTGATTGTATACCAGGGCTTTGAAGCTTAGCGCGATGGACTGATGTCGAACCGTGAGCATTCTCGAGCGCCGCGGCTGTTAAGAACGGGTGACTTCGCGTTCTTGCCAGCCGCAACGGGCCCGTCCTTTGCTATCATTTTGGAGATATGCACGAAAGGACGCTTTCATGACCCAACATCTTACCGAACGCGACGTGCGCGATATCGCCACTTACGCGCGCATCGGGCTCACCGACGATGAGCTTGTCCAGATGACAACCGACCTGAACAGCATCATCGACACCTTGAAGCCCATCACCGAATTCGACCTCGATGGCGTTACGCCCACCTTCCACCCAATCGGAAGCCTCTCGAACGTCATGCGCGAGGACACCGAGCGCGAAAGCTTCACGCAGGAAGTTGCGCTTGAGAACGCACCCAAGCAGCAAGACGGCAGCTTCCTCATCCCGTCCATCTTAGGCGAAGGGGGCGATCGCTAATGGCATTCTCCACCGACATGGGCATTGCCCAAATCCAGTCAGGCCTGCGCGCGGGCGACTTCACGGCGCGCGAGGTTGCGCAGGAGTCGCTTGCGCACGTGAAGGCCGCTGACGAGAAGGTCCACGCGTTCCTCGAGCTCACCGAGGAGGCCGCATACGCCGCAGCCGACCGCGTCGACGCCGCAATCGCCGCGGGCTCCTTCGACGAGCTTGGGCCCCTCGCCGGCATTCCGTGCGCCTTCAAGGACAACATGAACCAGGAGGGCACGCACACCACCTGCGCCTCCCATATGCTGGAGGACTACGTGTCCCCCTACACGGCCACGTGCGTGCAGCGCGCGATCGACGCAGGATGCATCCCCTTAGGCAAGCTCAACATGGACGAGTTCGCCTTTGGCAGCTCCACCGAGTCCTCGGCGTTCGGCCCCACGCACAACCCCTGGGACCTCGACCGCGTTCCGGGCGGCTCCTCGGGCGGCTCTGCCGCAGCGGTCGCTTCGGGCATGACCTGCGTCGCGCTCGGCTCCGACACGGGCGGGTCGATCCGCCAGCCCGCGAGCTTCTGCGGCATCGTCGGCGTGAAGCCCACCTACGGCATGGTCTCGCGCTACGGCGTGGTGGCCTTCGGCAGCTCGCTCGACCAGGTGGGACCCTTCGCGCGCAGCGTGGAAGACGCGGCGGCGGTGATGGACGCCATCTGCGGCCACGACGAGCTTGACTGCACGTCACAGCAGCTGAAAGCCGATTTCCGCGCCGCCTGCAAGCAAGATGTCGCCGGCATGCGCATAGGCATCGTGAAGGAGTTCATGGAAGCGGACGGCCTCACAGAGGAAGTCCGCGAGCGCACCCTAGAAGCGGCTGCCAAGCTTAAAGCCGCCGGCGCCGAGCTCGTCGAGGTCGAGCTCCCGCACGTCGACGCGGCGATCAGCGCATATTACGTGCTCGGCCCCTGCGAGGCGTTCTCCAACCTGGCGCGCTTCGACTCGGTTCGCTACGGCCTGTGCGACGAGGGCCACAAGGATTTGGGCGGCCAATACGAATCGAGCCGCGCGAAGGGCTTCGGCCCCGAGGCCAAGCGCCGCATCATGCTGGGGAGCTACCTGCTCTCCGCAGGTGTGTACGAGAAGTACTACTATCCCGCGCAGCAGGTCCGCACGCTGATCACGCAGGACTACACGAGCGCCTACGAGAAATGCGACGTCATCCTGGCACCCGCAAGCCCGCGCACGGCGTTCAAGTTCGGCGAGATCTCCGATCCCGCGACGATGTACCTCTCCGACGTGTTCACCATCTCGCTCAACATCGCCGGCAACGGCGGCATGAGCATGCCCTGCGGCCTGGGGCGCGAAACCGGCCTGCCTATCGGCGTTCAGCTAATGTCACCCCAGTTCAAGGACGAGAACATGTTCCGCGTCGCAATGGCTCTCGAGAAGGAATACGGCACCGCCCCCGTGGCGCCCGAATTCTCGGACGGAAAGGCAGGCGAGTAGCGTGAAGAAGCTCGAGCAAGTATTGCAAGATTGGGAAGCGGTCATCGGCCTGGAAATCCACACCGAGCTCACCACCCTTACCACGAAGATGTTCTGTGGCTGCAAGCTGGAGTTTGGCGCCGCGCCCAACACGCACACCTGCCCCGTGTGCCTGGGTCTGCCCGGCGCCCTTCCCGTGCCGAACAAGGCCGCCATCGAGTCGATCGTGCTCGCGGGCCTCGCCACGAACTGCGACATCGAGAAGCACTCCATGTTCTACCGCAAGAACTACATGTACCCCGACATGGCGAAGAACTTCCAAACCACGCAGGGCCCCGTGGCATTCTGCATGCGCGGTCATCTCGACCTCGACGTCGACGGCCCGGCGGCGAAGGAACGCACCGACATCGCGGGCCTTAGCGCAGGCGACACTTACGAGAACGTCACCGTGACCGACACCGGCTACACGGCGCACGTAGGCATCACGCGCATCCACATGGAGGAAGACGCGGGCAAGATGATCCACATCGGCGGCGACGAGGGCCGCATCGCGGGCGCAACGCATTCCCTTGTCGACTACAACCGCGCGGGCACGCCGCTCATCGAGCTCGTCACCGAGCCAGACCTGCGCACGCCCGAGGAAGCGCGCCTGTTCATGCAGAAGCTGCGCCAGATCTTCCTCGCCATTGGCATCTCCGACTGCTCGATGGAGGAAGGCTCCATGCGCTGCGACGGCAACGTCAGCCTGCGCCGCCGCGGGTCGACCAAGCTCGGCGTGAAGACCGAGCTTAAAAACATGAACTCCTTCAAGAACCTCCACGACGGCTTGGCCTACGAAATCTGCCGTCAGGCGGAGGTGCTCGAAGAGGGCGGGCAGATCTACCAGGAAACGCGCCACTGGGACCCCACGATGAAGCACACCATCGTCATGCGCGTGAAGGAGACGGCCGACGACTACCGTCTGTTCCCCGAGCCCGACTTGGCGCCTTACGACCTCACCGACGAGTTCATCGAGGGCGTCCGCGCCAAGCTGCCCGAGCTTCCCGACCAGAAGGCCGCGCGCTTCGCCGAGCAGTTCGGCCTGTCGGCATACGACGCCCGTCAGCTGGTGGAAGGCGAGCAAACTGCCAGTTTCTTTGAGAAGTGCATGGAAGCTGCCGGCGCAGGCGCGAGAAAGCTCGCCAAGCCCGTCGCCAACCTGGTCATCAACGACATCGCAGGCTGGCAGAACGCGAACGAGGACGTCAACCTCGCCGACAGCCCGCTTTCCCCCGCGCGCGCCGTCGAGCTCGTCGGACTGCTCGCCGAGGACGCCATCTCCTCCAAGCAGGCCAAGGAGGTCTTCGCCGCCGTCATGGACGAGGACAAAGACCCTGCCGCCATCGTGGAGGAGCGCGGCATGAAGCAGGTGTCGGACACCGGCGCGATCGAGGCCGTCGTCGACGCGGTCATCGCCGCGAACCCCGACGAGGTGGCGCGCTACAAGGATGGAAACACCAAGGTCATCGGGTTCTTCGTCGGCCAGTGCATGAAGCAGATGCGCGGCCAAGGCAACCCCAAGGTCATCAACCAGCTTCTCGCGAAGAAGCTCGCCGAGTAGGGCCCGGCGCACAGGGCCTCCCAACGTAACACACCGAACACCGCGCCCGGGGGCTTCCCTCGGGCGCGGCGCGTACAAGAAGGAGCAGAAGTGAACGCGCGCGATATGCATGCCGAAATGGCGCGATGGATCGAAAACGTGACGGAGCCCGACCTTGCCGCCGAGCTTTCTCGCATGAAGGAAGCGGTCGAAGCAGGGGACGAGTCCGCGTTCACCGATGCTTTCTTCCAGGACCTCTCTTTCGGCACGGCGGGCCTTCGAGGCACGCTCGGCGCCGGAACGAACCGCATGAACATCTACACCGTAGGGCGTGCCACGCAGGGGTTCGCCGACTACCTGAACGCACATTTCGAGAACCCGAGCGTCGCCATCGCACGCGATAGCCGCAACAACGGCGAGCTCTTCGTGCGCACGGCGGCGGCGATCTTCGCGGCAAATGGCGTGCACGCATACGTGTATCCGCGCATTTCCCCTGTTCCCACGCTTTCATGGGCGGTGCGCGACCTGGGCTGCTCGGGCGGCGTATGCGTGACGGCGAGCCATAATCCCGCCGCCTACAACGGATATAAAGCCTATGGCCCCGACGGCTGCCAGATAACGAGCGAGGCCGCGGCCGCCATCTCGGCTGCAATCGAGAGCACCGACATCTTCTCCGGAGTGAAGTCCGTCGACTTCGACGCCGCGCTTGCAAAAGGCGACGTCACCTGGATCGACGACATGGTGCTCGAGCGCTATTATGACGCGGTCCTGTCGAAGTCGGTCAGCAACCTAAGCGCTGACGAGGTCGCGAAGGCGCCCTTGAAGCTCGTGTATTCCCCGCTCAACGGTACAGGACTCGTCCCCGTGACGACCGTGCTTGAGCGTGCAGGCGTTACCGACATCACCGTCGTTCCCAAGCAGCGCGACCCCGACGGCGATTTCCCCACCTGCCCGTATCCCAACCCTGAGATTCGCGAGGCGATGCAAAAGGGCATCGAGCTTTGCGAGCGCGTGCACCCCGATTTGCTGCTCGCGACCGACCCCGACGCCGACCGCGTGGGCGTTGCCGTGAAGGATGGTGAGGACTACCTTCTGCTCACGGGCAACGAGATGGGCGTCCTGCTGCTCGATTACATCTGTCGTATGCGCATCGAGCGCGGCGAGAACTTAGCCGAGAAAGTGGCCGTCACTACGATCGTGTCGAGCGCAATGGTCGATGCACTCGCTGCGAAATACGGCTTTGAGCTGCGCCGTTGCCTGACCGGCTTCAAGTACATCGGCGATATCATCACCGAGCTTGCGGACGCGGGGCACGCCGACCGCTTCATCTTTGGCTTCGAGGAGAGCTACGGATACCTTTCGGGCGACCATGTACGCGACAAGGACGCCGTGAACGCAAGCCTGCTCATCTGCCAGATGGCGCAGAGCTACAAGCTGCAGGGGAAAAACCTCGCGGACGCAATACGCGACCTGTACGCCGAGCACGGGTACTGGCTCAACCGCACCGTGTCAGTGTCGTATCCCGGCGCCGAGGGGGCTGCCGCGATGGCGGCAATCATGGAGCGCTTGCGCGCGGAGGCGCCAAGCGAGATTGCCGGCCTCGCCGTCGAGAGCGTCGTCGACTACGAAGACGCGGGAACGGGGCTTCCACCCGCGAACGTCGTCGAGTTCCGCCTGGCGGGCGGCAACAAGGCCATTGTGCGCCCGAGCGGCACCGAGCCAAAGATCAAGCTCTACGTGTTCGCGAAAGACGACACGCGAGAGGGTGCCGAGGCACTGCTCGATAGCATCGAGACAGCGGGCAGAAAACTGCTTGCGTAAGGCCGCAGCGGGGAAGGCGTGACCGCAAGCTGCTCGCACGGGGCCGCAGTAAAGAAGATGCGGGGGCTTTCCAGTTCGGAGCACGTTTGCCGCAAGGGCTGCTGCCCCTGCGATCGCTTCGCTTCGGGGACGCCATCGGGCTCTCTCCCTTCAGCCCATCTCGCCGAAAACGAGGCCGTCGTGGACAATAATCGACGATATGTGAGGAGTTTCCTTCTGCTAACTTTCTTTCAATGATTGCTACCTGGGCAAACGCAGAGCGAAGAGAGAAGAACCCTCCCCGCCGTCAGATTTCGACTCACATATCGACGATTTTTGTCCCCCGACATGGCAATGCCGAAAGCTCTCTCTGATAAAACGCTATGCGCTACGCGTTGAAGGCAGACTCGTCAATTGCGATAGGCGTGATGTTGGCGTCCTCCACGCTGAACGTGTAGGTATAGCGGTTCGTCGGGGAAGTAAAATCGAGCGGCGTGTCGCTTTTCGCATATGTCCCATCGCTTCCAAACGCCTCTTCAGTACCATACCAGGTGTTTCCTAACCCGTAAGAGAACTCGCAGCGAGTGGCGGGCACGCATGCCTTGACCGTATATCCCGCCCTTACGTAAAAGGAAAGCTCGGTTTCGCCCGTTTCGCTATTCCTCAACTTCACGAAAGCATTTTTATCGGAAGGCGCCACCACCGTGAGCTGAGGAAGATACCCTTGAGCAGCCGAACAGAAGATAAACCCTGCGGGTGGATTCGACTCGTCGAAATAGCTCGCGGCTAGCGTATCGTCTTCGAGGTATGTCGCATCATTATTCGCTGTGTAATCGCTCGGGGAGGCGATGCCCGCCGTATCGAGAATCACATAGCGCACGTAATTCGCTCGCGCCTCGAACGGATGGCCCTCCACGTAATCGGCGTAGGTACCGTAGCCCCACCGTTCGTAGGAAAACTTATCGGGTCCATCATTTGAGTGCACAACGGTGACTGAGGAGGAGCCCGGGGATGTCGCTTTCAGCGAAGAAGCATCCGTGTTCACAGCGGCATCAGACGAGTTGATCACAACCGTTTTCGATCCGCTTCCCCAGTCCAAGTCATCGTAGGTTTCGGCTGCGACCGTCTTCGCATTCGTGCCGCGCGCGCTCCGCTCATAATCAGCCGCCTGTTTATTAAAGCTGCTCATGGGATAAAGCCACAGGAGCAGCAACGCGAGAAGCACTAGCAGAAGCGGGATAAGCCACCTCCATATGCTTGGACGCTTTCGATAAATGCTGTTGCGCTTTCTGTAATCGACGCTTCTACTCATACTATCGTCTCCTATCAGCCTGCCGCCATCGCAAGAATGGAAAACCGCACGATCAAAAATAAAGCGAGCCACCCGAACATCCAAAGGCACCGAAATATCGACGACGCAACGAAACGCCCGCCTGCCACATACCCCCGACGCTTCTGCATTCTCCACAAGAAGAGAAAAGCTATGACGAAGCCTCCATAGACCAGCTCGGTTGACGCCATGTTGGAAAAACCGCTGCTTGCCGACAGAAGCACAATCGAGAAAACAAGAACGAAAAATGCGAGGCGAACAATGTTGAATAATTCATACAAGGTGATAGGAGGTTGTTTTTTATATGGTCGCGGATAATACAGTTGTTCTGGACAGAGAATCCGGAACAAAAGCATGACGACGGGCGGGAATGTCGCGAAAAGAGGCGACGCGACGCTTCCGAAAATCGCGGCAAGGGCGGCTACAACGAGAAAAACCGGAAAGGGAAGGCGACGCCTCGCGCCGGCAACCGCTCGACAGATGCATTCTGCGATGAGCATTGCGGTAAGACAACACGACAGAGTAACCCAACCAAACTGAGGAATAGAATATGAGAGAAACGCAACGCTCCGCGCAAAATCGCAGCGCTCAATCAACAATGAGGCAAGGACGCACGCGGCAGCTCCACTCGCAACGCACGCGAGCGTACTCCGATCAACCGCCAGCGCAAACGCTGCCCGCATCGTTCTCAAGGCAGCGCCGACGTCAACCTTCTTCAAAGTGCGCGCAAACTCGGAAAGCTTTTTCTTCGCGGGGGACTTCTCTTGGTTTCCCCCTTTGTCCTTCGGATTCGCGAGCAGCTTCATCACGGCTCCTCGCTTAAAATGCGCCTGAAAGCGCTTTCAAGCAGTTGGAAGAAATCGCGCAGCGAAGCAGCTCCGGAGCTTGCGACAACCTGCGGGCAAACGGCCTCGTCGGTCAGTCCTCCTAAATCGTGTACATCCTTGTCCGAAATCACGCCGAGAACGGGCCTTAGACACAGGGGACCGAAAAAATCGACCTCCCTCGACTCGATGGCGAGAAGCTTTCGCGCGTTTTCCATGTCCCGTCGAGAAAAAGGCGCTTCGTCGACGCTCGGCAAGCCGAATTGAAAATCGGCAGCACGGTCGAATTCCGCCGAGGAATAATCGAGCATGCCAGTATACGCCGATGAAATCCGAACGGCAACGGACAGATCGCGGTCCTTGCCAAGCGCGCGCAAAAACCGCCTGAACTCCTTGCGGATAGCACGATGAACCCGCGCGTCGCGAAGAAAAACCGAGTCTATGAGAACGAGACATTTCAGCTTTGGGCAGACCTCGTCAATGGGAAATCCCTCAGGCGTTCTTTGGATCAGCATCATAGCCCGCCGCCCAACCCCGTCGCGAGAGCTCGCGCAAGCGCCATACCGACCATCGCCGCGAAAAGCGAAGCACAGTAGCTCATCTTCCCATAGCCTCGAAGCACATCTTTCCGCACGAAGAGCACATTGCATGCGACGCACCCGCCAAGAGCGGCAAATAGATACAGCAAGGCGGTTTTAACAACGATAGGGTTTCCGCTTACGGACATCCCAGCCAAGAAAAAAGCTTCGAGAGGGCTAAAGCCATTAAGCGCTGAGAAAAGCGCAAGCATGGTCGAAGACCCGAGCGTAACGAGCCAGAACACAGCGCGTTGGTTAGTTCCGCGAATGCCGTGAATAGCTGCTTCGCGCTCCATCAGGTCCAAGCGCTCGGCATCAGCGCCCGAGCCTATGCGGGATAGTTTTCGCTGCAAAAACTCGCGTATATCTGAAAGACGAGATAATAGGCTTCGAGAGCTTGCAGCCTTTTGTCCAAGTGCATGCAGGAAATCAGCGGCGATTATCTCCATCGACGCCTCGGGTAAATTCACAAGGTATCTATCGTAAACACGGCGAAGCGGCTTCGGTTCGTCCCAAAACGGGCTTTGAAACGACTCAGAAAAACCCAATTCGCCCATCTCGCTGACGAGAAACGGCTTGCGCGTAACATCGATAATAGCATTGGCGATCGAACGGCCAGGTGCTATTGTCGGCGTTTTCTCGTCGGCAAACGCATACCGCATCGTTTTTTCGAGCAGAGCGCCGCGGCTTCGGTGGAGAAGCGCGTAGATATGAAGGATCAAGCTGTATGAGTCAGCATAAGGACGGCCGAATGAGGGGCCTATGAACACACGGCAGGTAGCAGAATCCACGAGAATTTGCTCAGACTGTATGCATTTCAGCGGAGCGCCCGCCCTGCTCGCAGCAAGAACCACCGTGCAGAGGTTTCTCGCCACCTGCACGTAAGCCGAGTCGCTCACCTTAGGCAGATCCAAAAAGGCATCGAGGTCGATTCCCTTCGCCATGTACGTGAAGAAAATGCCGATTGGCTCACCGCTTTTGGCCAAGTACGCAAAACTCCATTGGCGCGACATCTGTCGAAGGACGTCGACCGGATATTCAGTTTGCGAGCTGAGCGGCATTTCCCCGTCGAATCTCCTCATGCTTTTTTTATCGCTAGGGAGAGGATCGAGGGGGACGAATGCGAGGTACTCGTAGCCTTTCACCGAGCGAAAACCGTAATCGTTGAACGGTTCGAGAGACACTTCGTGCGAGGCACCGTCATCGTCCAACACCGATAAGTATTTCTTCTCGCCTTCCGCCATATGTCTCTCTATTCGCTAAACGCCTTTCTCATCATCATCCGATTTCTCGCAGTTCTCCTTCTCGATGGCTTCTCCATCACCAGGCTGCTCATCACCAGGCTGCGCATCCTCGGGCTGCGCATCATCGGGCCGCTCCTCGGAAGGCAGCACATCGCCAGCTTGCGCCTCGTCAAAGCTTTCGCCGGATTGCGCGCCGTCCGGTTCTTGCTCGAGCTTGCTCTCAGAGTTTTGCGTCTCATCGGGCTGCTCGGAGTCGCAGACGTCATCGCCTTGCTGGGCTTGAGCGCCCGCCGCCTGCTGCGCCGCGAGCTTCGCCTCTTGCTCGGCAGCCTCCCTCTCCGCGCGCGCCGCGACCTCTTCGATGCGAGCCTTCTCCACTTCAACGCGAAAGTTCTGCGCCTCGACCTTGGCACGCTCAGCCTCCGCTTCGGCTTGCGCTTGCTTGAGCAGGCTTTGGGCGCGAGCTTCCTCCTCTTTGCGTTTGAGCTCCTCCATGCGCTGCTGCGCTTCCTGCGCGATAACCCGCTGTTTTTCCTTCTCGACGTCAAATCTTGCCTGCTCGCGCTCAAGAAGCATCGCTTGTTTTCGCTCCATGCGCGCGGCGCGCTGTTCGCGTTTTGCCTCGCGGCTGTTTTGACGCGATGACCTATTCTCCTCGCGGCGTTTACTCGCCTCGATCCTTTTCTTGAGACGACGCTCCTTGCGCTCCTTGCGCTTCGTATGGCGGGCATCGCGAACGCGCATACGCTTTTCTCGCTTCGACTTGTTTTCCTCTTCAAGTCGGTCGAAATCGGGCGCAAGCGCATCAAGGCGCGCCAGGCGAACCGTATCGATGCTGAGCTCGCGTTTTTCCCGCGCGTCGCAAACGGCACGATAAGCTGCGGCATTCGCCTGCTTAATGTCGTCGATGCGACAATCGTTCACCTCGTTTCTATCGAGCTGAATCATCGCGAGCTGCTCGAGCTCGTCAATGAATGCCTCGACAAGAGGAAGCGATTGGGCGTCGTACATTCCCGCATGGAACTTCTCCTCGATTGTGCGTATGCTCGAATCGAGCTCCCCGAAGACGTCGGTTTCGATATGCTTCGCCTTGTAGGTCGCCGTATCGATCGCAGAGGCGCCGATGAGCTTGTCTGCCGCAAGCTTATCAATATCGCTGCGGCGCGCGTTCACGTGCGACTCGTTGAAGTCGAAGTTGCGAATACGCCTTTGGGAAGGGGAGTAGTAAGCTGGCGCCGGAGCCGTCGATTTCGCACCATGGCGTGGACGTGAGGGGCCCGACGCCGGCGAAGACGAGCCTCCCCGCGCACCGTTGATATTATCGAACGAGGAATCGCTACTGGCCATCTGGGCATTCTCCCTTGAGGTATGCTGCAAAATAAATATCGTTACTCTGCTTGGGCTCTGTCGTCAAAGCGCCGTCGTTCAAATACCTTCGCTCGATCCGGCGCCGCTTCGATGCGCCGCGGGAATACACCGAAAGGCGTGAAAGAAAATCAACTCGCACGATTCGATCATGCGTTTCTGCAATGTCGCGACAGTCCTGATATTGGTTGAGAATCTCCTCGACGGCGCCCTCAACTTCGATTTCCTGCGCTTTAAGTTGGTTTTCCTTTTGCTCAAACTCGGCGTCGACAAGGCTTCTCCTACGAAGGAGGCGATTCTCGGTGAGCTTCGCACCCGCCGCCGCGTCGCCTGGCCGTTCGGTCACAGCGCGCGCCATCGCCCTCTCCTTCTGCTCTGGAAGCAGAGAAATCCGCCTCCGAATCTCATCACGGCACCTTATACGGCGCAAAAGCTCGGGGCGCAATTCGAACATAGCCCCATTGCATTCCTGCCATTCGGCGTTGATGCGATAGTTCGCCTCATCTTCAAAATGCCTACAGTAAGGAGAGGTGATATATCCCTCCGGAGAGAACTCTATCTTTCCGCGAAGCGCGTCGAAATAGCCGTGCAGCCAGATCCGCATGCGGGTGAATACACCGAGTGTTCGTGGGAAGAAGAGCTCGTAGCGATGCTCCGCGTTGTTGCCGATGTTGGAATTCGTCATCGTTAGCAAAAGGTCGTTAGCCGAAAGCGATTTCGACGCGGCGGTTCTGCTCATCGGTATCGAAGGCGGTGCTTTCGCCCTTTCCCTCGGTGGTGATCTGGCTCGCCTTCACGCCAGCGCTCTCAAGCAGTGCGCCGACCGTGGCAGCACGCTCCTCGGAAAGCTTTTGATTCACTTCCGGAGACCCCGTCGCATCGGTATAGCCGTATATGGTCACGTGTAAATCAGGAAAATCGACGAGTTGATCAATGTATTGTTGAAGCGACTCTTCGGCCGCCGCGCTGTCAGTGAAATCGCTTGTGCCGAATGCAAACGTGAGAGCGGAGTTGCTCTCGTCGAGCTCGAGCTTATCGCCGATAAGGATAGGCTTGCCGTTTTCGTCAAGCGGAATACGTGGCATGGCTACCACTGTGACGGAGGGAAGCCCCTCTTTAGGTGCAACATCTTCACACGTCTTGAACACCTCGCCATCGTCTTCTGGCAGCGTGACTCCTGCAGCTTCGAAAATCGCCCGGTAGAGGCCTTTCATGGCTTCTTTCGTTCCTTCGACGGGGCTTGCTTGCGGGTCGGCCGCTTGACCTAACCCGTACCAAACCACCTTGTCGATATGCTCGAACTTGGCAAGTTCACCCTGCTTGCGCAAAGAATCAACAAGGGTGGAGGGGTCGAGCAAGGCGTTTCGCGTCTCCGATTCGGTGAAATTGATGGAGCCTTTCGTCGAAATGCCCGAGTCGATGATGATGGCGAGATTCTTGAGTCCGTTGTTCGGGGCCTGAGCAAAGGTGCTGTTAACCTTTGAGAGCGCCTTGAAGAGATCGACCTCCGCCGCCTGAGCGCTGAAATCAAACGTAAGCACGGTTTCCACATCGTCCTTAATCTCGTTTTTCCTGCGCTGCTCGTTGGTCGAGGTAAGTTCGACAGTCGTTGAAGCCGACTGCGGGTTTCCGTCTGCAAGAACGATTGCGAGGAAACCTTGCGCTGCAACGGCATTTTTCAGCTCGGCTTCGACAACGTCGATCTTTGTCAGCGCTGCTGTGGAATTGGAACGCTCGGCGTACACGAGGGCGACGTTATGCGCATCATCAGGATTAATCGATTCATCTTCTTCCTTCGAACCGCATCCCGAAAGGGGGATGATAGCAAACGACGCCGCCGAAATCGCTGCCAGTTGGATGAATTCTCTGCGATTCATGATAAGTCTCCTATCTTTCGGAGCGTGCAACCGAATGGTTTATCGAATGGCTGATTGAAGTGAAGTCGTATGCATCAGCTGGGTCGACTATGCTATTGAGCTGGGTTGATAGCTTGTTGACCTTAAACGCGCACGCAAGCGCCTTGCGGTCGAGCTCGCGCTCGCGCCGTTCATATTCGAGATTCTTCTCGGGCGATGAAACGATATCGAAATAGACTTTCTCGTAGAGAAGCCTATCTTCGGCGATATGCGATTCGGCGAGGCGCTTCTTTTCGCCCGCATAAGCATCGTAGGTACAATACGCGTAATACATTTCAAGCAGCGCGCCAATGAACATGATGAGAGAAAGGGCGATTGCAGGAAAGAGCACATCGACGCCGAGGTCGGATACCTTATCGACAAATGCGGAAAGCCCGGTGGAAGAAGAAGCTTTGCCGAGCGAAAGTGTGCCCGTCGACGAGCTTCCGAAGCTAAATCCCAATCCGCTATCGCCCATGCCGCCGCTGCGCTGGACTTCGCCATAGCATCTGATGACGAAAAGCGCCACAAGAACGACAATCTCAAATACCGTGAATATAACGGCCGTGATCAGGGCAGGTTTTCGCCTTAGGGATTTGAACTCGATGATCTTCTTGCCCGCCAGATACCCCATGCAAAGATAGCTAGCAAGAAGAGCGATAGGAACGAAATAGGTAATCCAGAAACCCGACTGGAATGCCATGTCAAAAGCATCCGCAAGGAGCCAATAATCGGCAAAAAGGGAGAGAGCGATGATGAAGACGATGATGCTGACCCATGGCTTGCGCGTCTTCGACGCTCGACACAAATCGGCGATATAGGTGTCACCGGGAAACGCTTTAGGGTAGTTATCTTTTCTTCTTGATGCGAAGAATCCCTTTATTCGCTTTATAAGGGAAGAATGACCCCCCCCCGAGGGATTCTATGTCTTCGACGGACTCTGTAACCTTGTTTGCCATGATTCTCTCTTGTTGCTATCTCAATCTCGACTGTTCTCTTTGCAACTTTAGAATTCTATCATAAATGAGCGAAGCGTCTACTGGCGTAATTGTCCCCGCCTTCACCTCGTTGAGCATTCTCCTCCAAAAACGGCAGAGCCAAACTGAGTCGATAATTCCTCTTGAGTTTGCCTTGCTATTATGCTGCTTCCATCGCTCTAGTCTTGGGACATCGATCTTTCATCGAGAACTATATCGCTGGCGAAGGAAAACCCCTTAGCAATGAGCTGTTCGGACAGCTTTTTGCTTTAATGTACTGGAAAGAATCTTTTCCGTACCTATTGGCAATGTCCGACAAGCGGTCGTCGAACGTAACGCTTTCTCCTTTCTTTAAAACCGCCCATTGCCGCAGCAGAAACGATTTTTGTCCCCCGACAAGACGTTTTCGGCGAGGCTTGCATGGAGAATCGCTCCTCGGCACCGCGTCTCAAAAACTTTTTGAGGAGGGCGCTTGATACACCTCAAACCGGCGTGCGATCGCTCACCTTCGGAGGCCCACGCCGTTCTGCGAGGAGAATAATACCGATTGCGCTGCACCTCCACACGCTCGGCTTTTGCTATATTTCACAATAAGCTAAGTTGAATCTCCTCTTTTCATTATTGCTAGATAAAGCTATCATTTTTGACAGCCTTATCTAGCAAAAATGATAGATGGGATGAATATGTTTAGAAGAGAGCTGTCGCGAACACTCGAAGAACGACTCCGCGAGCCTCGCTCGTTCATCCAGGTCGTTATGGGGCCTCGGCAAACTGGCAAAACCACAGCAATCAAGCAGGCTGTCAAAGCGGCGGGATTGCCTGTTCGAGTTGCGAGCGCGGACAGCGCAATCGGGCTAGGAGCCGATTGGATCGAGCTGGAATGGCGCCAAGCAAGAAACATGACAGAGCCAGGCGCAAAAGCGGTACTCGTCCTTGACGAAATACAGAAAGTTGCCCAGTGGTCGCAAACCGTTAAGCGGCTGTGGGATGAGGATAGCTGGAACGATACTCCGCTTTTGGTAATTCTATCAGGCTCATCAAGCTTGCTTATCGGCAGTGGTCTTTCCGAATCGCTTGCAGGAAGATATGAGCTTCTGCGGTCAACGCATTGGAGTCTGTCCGAAATGTCCGAAGCGTTCGGCTACAACCTTTCCGACTATCTCGAATTCGGTGGATACCCTGGTGCCGCGATTCTTAAGAGCGACGAAGACCGCTGGCGTGAATACATGCGAGACTCCATCGTCGAGTCGACGATTTCGCGAGACGTTTTACAGATGGAAAACGTAAGAAAGCCTGCGTTGATGCGCGCACTTTTCGAGCTCGGTGAGCAATACTCTGCGCAAGAGCTGTCGTATCGAAAGATACTCGGCCAGCTCGACGACAAGGGCAACACCGACACCATCAAACACTACCTCGACCTCCTGTCAGGAGCAGGGATGATAAGTGGCCTACAGAAATTTGACGACAAGCCTATAAGGGCAAAAGCCTCTTCACCACGGTTGATGGTTCACGACCCCGCGCTCATGACCTCGATGTGGCACGGAAAGGGAAGCCTCCTCGAAGACCCAGACCTCTACGGACATCTCGTTGAGACGGCGGTCGGCGCATACCTTATCGCACGCTCGGCGTTAGACGGCTTCGACCTTTACTGGTGGCGCGAAGGCGACTTGGAGGTTGACTTTGTCCTAAGGCGGGCGCGCAATATCACCGCAATCGAGGTGAAAAGCGGGCGCGTAAGCAAAAGCGGCATGGGGGCATTCTGCAAAGCCTATCCGAAGGCACGCCCGATAATCGTTGGCGATCGGAATACTCCCCTCGATGACTTTCTACGGGGGAAAGTGCCTCTCTTTTAGGTTGAATCGCTGGAGCAAAGCCCGCAGGTAACCGCACGCATCTCGCACACGGTTTACGCGGGGCGCCTATTCGCTGTCGCAAAACGCCTGACGTCGTCGCATACTTTCTCGCGAAATTGCAGTATTATGTAAATTCTTATCGCACAACGGCGACACTGCCCGCGCGATAACTTGGTTGGGATTATCAGGGGAAAGGCACCTATGGACTTCAACGCGTGGCTCATCGACGTCAGCGGGCAGATCGACGGCTTTCTGTACACCTACATCTTGCTCGCCCTGCTCGTCATCGTGGGCATCTACTACACCATCCGCACCAAGGCGGTGCAAATTCGCTACATCAAAGACATGTTCACCCAGATTACCGAAAAGAAACATGTCGAAGGAAAACGCTCCATCTCGTCG
>ERZ1034913.834-NODE-834-length-21529-cov-12.603893_pt1 | contig 21529 bp, 14 predicted proteins | sample MGYA00520697_ERZ1034913 | MGnify/ENA primary metagenome ERZ1034913 (study PRJEB33766, sample SAMN09781786) | gut metagenome | biome: gut microbiome | host: Homo sapiens | place: Madagascar | study: EMG produced TPA metagenomics assembly of the PRJNA485056 data...
AAGCACGACTAAGCAAGCTGAATCACAACATTCTATGCAAACAAACCGCTCCGCAAGGGGCGGCTTTGTCATAATTTTGGGCAAACCGTGCAGAAAAAGCTGAAAAATAAGGCAAAACGCAAAACTTTTTGGCGCTTTCCACTTGTCTGCTTTTCGACGAAGTAGTATAATAAAGCCATATGGCATATGATAACCATCTTGCTCATTGAATAAACAGGAGGTCAATGTATGGCAGCTAATAAGCCAAGCAAGGAAGCAATCCTTGCAGCATTTTTTGATGAGGGGAACTATTCTCCTCTGTTTACTGACGGTGCCGTCAGCGCAGCGTTCGGCTGTGCCAATGGCCAAAGCGTTTATGCCGTTTACCAGAACGGGGAACCCGTTGGCGCGGCAGATCTGGATAAAACCACTCGCGTGCTGAAAATGGCCGCTGAGACCGGCAATCCCGTTGTAACGTTCTACAATTCTACCGGCGCTAAGCTGGAAGGCGGCTTGGAGCTGCTGAACGCAAACTCCCGCCTGACCGCTGAGATCGCCCGCATCTCCGGCGTTGTGCCTCAGGTTGCCGTTGTTACCGGTACCTGCGCCGGCACCAGCGCTGTGCAGGCCGCCGCAGCTGATGTCTGCATCATGGCAGCTGACGCTGAGCTGTTCCTGACCGCTCCTTTCAATGCAGAGGACAAGGTCAAGGCTGCCGGCTCTGCTGAGTTTGCCGCCAAGGCAGGCGTTGCCGCTATCGTGGAAGAAGATGCCGTCAAGGCAGCTTCCGCCGCTGCCCGCGTTGTGGGTATGTTGCCGGCCAACAACCTGGCTGGCCCCGCTGTGTTTGATTTCGAAGCTCCCGCCGCTGCGCTCAACCTGGTCAAGTATGATGCCAAGAGCGCTGCCGAGGCTATTGCCGATGCAGGCAGCCTGACCGAGCTGTACGCTGGTTATGGCCGCAACATCTATACCGCACTTGGTTCCGTCAACGGCCAGGCTGTCGGTATCGTTGCTACCGCCAAGGGTACCCTGTGCCACAAGTGCACCGCTAAGGCAGCCCGTTTTGTGCGCCTGTGCGATGCTTACAGCATTCCCGTTGTGACTGTTGTCAACACTGAAGGCTTTGTCAAGAGCGAAGGCGACGACCAGGCTGGCGGCATCCGCCAGGCTGCCCGTATGGCTGGCGTTTATGCCGAAGCTACCACCGTTAAGGTCGCAATCCTTGCCGGTGAGGCTGTTGGCCCCATCTACACCGTCTTTGCAGCTTCCGCTGATTGGCGTATTGCTGTGGACGGCTGCACCGTTGCCCCGCTGGCACCGGAAACCGCCGCTACCGTTCTGTACAAGGACGAGATCTTTGCTTCTGACAACATCCAGCAGGCTACCAAGCAGAAGGCTGCTGCCTACAAGGCAGAGCAGTGCAGCGCAGTTGCCGCTGTTGCCAACGGTGCTGCCGATGCCGCTGTAAAGGCTGCCGATGTGCGTGCTGCTGCCGCACAGGCCCTGGATATGCTGGCCACCAAGCGCACCACCCGTTTGCCTAAGAAACACGGCAACATCACCCTGTAATATTTAAGGAGGATCCTTTTTATGAAAAACCTGACTGTTACCGTGAACGGCGTTGCTTACAACGTTACCGTTGAAGAAAACACCAACGGCGCTGCTCCTGTTGCTGCTGCCCCGGCTGCCGCTCCGGCACCCGCCGCTGCACCTGCTCCGGCTGCTGCACCTGCCGCACCCGCTGCCGCTGGTTCTGTTCCTGTCAACGCTCCCATGCCGGGCACCATCCTGGACATCAAGGTCAAGGCAGGCGCTGCTGTTAAGGCTGGCGATGTTGTCATGATCCTCGAAGCCATGAAGATGGAAAACGAGATCAGCGCACCGCAGGACGGCACCATTGCCAGCATTGACGTTCGCAAGGGCGATACCGTCAACTCCGGCGATGTGCTGTACACCATGGGCTGATAAAGCGTAAACGATCCCGAACGTTAAAAAATGAGGTGAACGAGATTGGCTAAGAAACCTGTTAAGATTACCGAAGTCGTTCTGCGTGATGCGCATCAGTCTTTGCTGGCCACCCGTATGACGATGGATGAAATGCGTCCCATCCTGCCCGAAATGGACAAGATCCCGTACTTCTCTGTGGAGTGCTGGGGCGGCGCAACGTTTGACTCCTGCATCCGCTTTCTGGACGAAGATCCGTGGGAGCGTCTGCGCATCCTGCGTAAAGAACTGCCGCATCAGAAACTGCAGATGCTGTTCCGCGGCCAGAACATGCTGGGCTACCGCCCCTATGCTGACGACGCCGTTCAGTACTTTGTACAGAAGAGCGTTGCCAACGGCATTGATGTGATCCGTATTTTCGATGCTCTGAACGACCCCCGCAACCTGAAGACTGCCATCGAGGCAGCCAACAAGGAAAAGGCACATGTTCAGGCCTGCATCAGCTACACCCTGAGCCCGGTGCATAACAACGAGTATTTTGCCAAGTATGCCAAGACCCTGGAAGAGATGGGCGCAGACTCTATCTGCATCAAGGATATGGCAGGCCTGCTCAAGCCCTACACCTGCGCCGAGCTGGTGAGCGAGCTGAAGAAGACCGTCAGCATCCCTGTTGACATCCACAGCCATTACACCGCCGGTCTGGCCTCCATGTCCATCCTGAAGGGCATCGAAGCCGGTGCTGACATTGTGGATACCGCCATGAGCCCGCTGGCTCTGGGCACTTCCCATATGCCGACCGAAAGCCTGGTCGCCGCCCTGCAGGGCACCGATTATGACACCGGCCTTGACCTGAACCAGCTGAACGTTGTGCGTGCTTACTTCGCCAAACTGCGCGAAAAGTACATCGCCAACGGCCAGATCAATCCGAAGAGCCTGGGCGTTGATGCCAACACCCTGCTGTATCAGGTTCCGGGCGGCATGTTCTCCAACATGCTCAAGCAGCTCAAGGACGCTGGCAAGGAAGATAAGCTGGACGAAGTTCTGGCCGAAATCCCCCGCGTGCGTGAGGATGCCGGTTACCCGCCGCTGGTCACCCCGACCTCCCAGATCGTTGGCACTCAGGCTGTGTTCAACGTCATCATGGGCGAGCGCTACAAGATGGTCACCAAGGAGTTCAAGGGCCTGGTCCATGGCGATTACGGCAAGACTCCCGCTCCCATCAAGAAGGAATTCAGCGACTTTATCCTGAAGGGTGAAGAGCCCATTACCTGCCGCTTTGCTGATACCCTTGCCCCCGAAATGGACAAGCTGAAGGCCGAAGCTGCCAAGTATGCCATCCAGGAAGAGGACGTTCTGACCTACGCTATGTTCCCGCAGGTTGCTCCCAAGTTCTTCGAAAAGCGCAATGCCCGTATGCACGGTGTGGACGCTCTGCATGCTGACTATGAGAACAAGTCTCATCCGGTCTGATTCCAGCTGCGCTGAATAAGCAATAAGCAACACCCGCAGGTGTAAGCCACTTGGCTGATCCCTGCGGGTGTTTTTGTATATTTGCTTTTTTGTCAGGCATAACTTGGGTGCGCATTTCAAATATCACATGGAACTAAGCCCAAAACGTACCCCCGTAGTAGTGTATTAAGGCTAAAACTTTGCCTTTTTGCTCTATCTAAAAAATTAGAGCCGCTTCGTAACAAAGCCAAATGGAGAAAGTCTCCAAATCATAAAAAGTAAAGCTTTAGAATTACCACACTAGTAGGGCGCACATCGTGCGCCCGCTGCCTAAAAATTCACCGAAAAATCGGCCTCATGACGAACGCCACATAAATGCAAACCGCCGCCCCGCGAATCATTCTAAAATGTCACAATGCTACAAACGATTACGGACGATAAATAACGGCGAACCAACCGTATCCTAACCCAACGGCGCCCTCTTATTCCTGTCCCGGCTTTCTCTCCAACGCATCAAACTGCTTTACAATCTCCGGGTCTGCCAGCTTGATGACCTTGCCGGAAAGGTAGTGCAGCGTGTTTTCCTCCGGGATGTTCCCGAACGTCAGCCGCTGGGCACACAGTGCCTGCGTCTTAAACCCGGTTTTCTCGTTCATGTTGCGGTTGCCGTACTTGATGTCGCCCAGCACCGGGTGCCCCAGGTAGGCCAGGTGCGCACGGATCTGGTGCGTGCGGCCGGTAATCAGCCCAATGCGGCAGAGCGCAAACGGCCCAATGCAGCGGATCACCGTTACATCGGTGATAATTTTTTTGTACCCTTCGCTTTCATGGGCATGGATGCGCACCTTGTTGCCTTTTTCGCTGTGCTGCAGCCAGGCAACATGCCGCCCGGCTGGTGGGGTACCGATGGTAATGGTCAGGTACTCCTTCTTCATCCAGTCGTTGCGGATGATCTCGTTCATATCCCGCAGGGCCGTGTATTTTTTCGCGGCAATCACAAGCCCCTCGGTGCCGCGGTCCAGCCGGTTGCAGATGGCGGGTGCAAAGCGGTTTTCAGCCTTGGGGTCATATTCGCCGCTGGCCTGCAGCTGGGCACAAAAGGCATCCACCAGGTTGGCATCGCCGGTGCGGTCGCTGTGGCACAGCAGGTGGGCGGGCTTGTACAGCACCGCAATGTTTTCGTCCTGATAGATCACCTTGACCGGCGGCTGGCGGCGCGGCGGCTTTTTGGCCGGGACCACCGGTTTTTCGGGGAAGAACTCATCGTTGATATACAGCTCGATCACATCACCGCTGTTCAGCCGGGTGTCCGCTTCACCGCGCTTGCCGTTCACCTTAATGCGCTTGTTGCGGAAACTTTTATACAGCAGGCTGCGCGGCATGTCCTTGGTCACGCTTTCCACAAAGCGGGAAAGCCGCACGCCGTTTTCGTTTTCGCCTGCGATAAACTTTTTCATGGGGGTCACATCCTCTTTGCAATCTTCAAACAATAGTATATAATAAGAACAGCCAAAGGTAAAGGATGTGCGCCCATGCCGGAAAAGAAAACCACCAATTCGATCCATGAAGAGCACCGTGCCCGCATGCAGGAGCGCGTTGCCCGCGATGGCTTAACCAGCCTTGCCGCGCATGAGGTGCTGGAATATCTGTTGTACTTTTCCATTCCGCGCCGGGATACCAACCCCTTGGCCCACCGCCTGATCCAGCACTTTGGCGGATTTTGCCAAGTGCTGGATGCCAGCGAGGAAGAATTGATGCAGGTACAGGGCATTGGCCCCGCCAGCGCAAGACTGCTGCATTCCTTCCGGGATGTTGCCCGCTTTTACCAGATCCAAAAGCACAAGGAACACCCTGTTCAGCTGCGCAACGCTGAAATGTGCTGCGAGTATATCCGCCCGCTGTTCAGCGACCCCAAGCGGGAAGAGTTTTATATGATTGCCATGAATGACGATTATGTCCCGCTCAAAGAAATTTACATTGCATCGGGCATTCCCAACCGCGTGCAGTTTGATACCCATAAGCTGCTGCGGGATGCCGTTGCCAGCCAGTGTACCTGTGTTGTGCTGGCGCATAACCATCCGTCCGGTTTGGCGGCGGCTTCCAATGCGGATCTGCTTGCCACGCAGGCCATTATCCTGGCATTGGGCCAGGTTGGCATTGATGTGCTGGATCATGTGATTTTGACGCCTACCGACTGGTTCAGCATGGCAGAGCATGGCCGTGTGCCGCAGTATAACCCCGGTACCGGCCAACTGCTGTTTGCCGCCCGTGCCACCTGGCCGATGGAATCGGAGAAGCCCAAACAAATCAAGCGCTGAATGCGCCTCAAGCACAAAGCAAACCCGGCATGTCCCGCGGGCGCAAGGCAGCAGGGTTTGCCTTGAACCATACAAAACAAATAAAAAATGCCGCCCCGTAAAAGGGGCGGCAAAGTTATGCCGTTTGTGCGGCGCTATGTTAAGTTTAAGCTGCCAGCCTATGCTTCCGGGATCAGCACGCCGTACCCGCCATCAGCGCGGCGGTAAACGACCTGGATCTTGTCGTTCTCGGTGCTGTGATACAGGAAAAAGCTGTGCCCCAGCAGATCCATCTGCAAAATGGCTTCCTCAGTGCTGCAGGGCTTCAGGGCAAAGTGCTTTTCGCGCACAATATCCATGCTTTCTTCCGGCTCGGTAGCGGGCATTTCCGCTGCGGCGGCGGTCAGCTTGGTGCCAAGGCGCTTACGGTACTTTACCACGCGGCGGGTCAGCAGATCGACGGCGTCGGCCAGGGCATCTTCCATGCGCTCATCCGTTTTTTCGGCGCGCATGGCCAGATCCTTGCTGCGCAGCATGATCTCAACGGTCTGCCCGCTTTTTTCTACCGTGACGGTAACCTGTGCCTGTGCTTCGTCAGGGAAAAACTTGTCCAGCTTCGCAAGCCTCTTTTCCGCATTTTCGATAAAGCTCGGTTTGAGCGTAACGCGACGGCCGGTACATGTAACTTTCATAGGACAACCTCCCTTTGTTTTGGGTGCCCAGCACCCTTGCCAGAAAGCCCGCTGCCAACTTGGCTTCATTTTCGACAGCTGCTTCCTGTACCTCTATTATAGCAAATCTATACAAAAAGTCAAAATGTTTTTGCGGGCGAATTGAAAATTTTGTAAAATGTTCACAACTTGCCGCACTCATCCAGAAAAGGACGAATTCATGGATAAATTTTCCGTTTTGCAGCAATACTTCGGCCACAGCAGCTTCCGCCCCGGTCAGGAACAGGTGGTGGATGCCATCGTTTCCGGCCAGGATGTCCTCGGCGTTATGCCCACCGGCGCAGGCAAATCTGTTTGTTACCAGGTTCCGGCCATGCTGATGCCGGGGCTTACGCTGGTCATTTCACCGCTGATTTCCCTGATGCAGGACCAGGTTGCCGCCCTGGAAGAGGAGGGCGTGCATGCTGCCTGCCTGAACTCCGCCCTGCCGGAAGGGCTTTACAGCACCATTCTGCGTGCCGCGCTGGAGGGGGACTATAAAATTCTATACGTTGCCCCGGAGCGTCTGCTGACGGACAGTTTCTTATACCTTGCCATGCACGCCCGCATCGCTTTTGTGGCTGTGGACGAAGCCCACTGTGTATCCCAATGGGGGCAGGATTTCCGCCCCAGCTACCTGAAAATTGCCGAATTCATCTCCCGTCTGCCGTACCGCCCGGTCATTGGTGCGTTCACGGCAACGGCAACGGAACAGGTCAAGCAGGATATCATTGCCCTGCTGCAGCTCAACCAGCCTTTTACGCTGACCACCGGCTTTGATCGCCCCAACCTCTATTTTGGTGTGGCCCGCCCGCGGGATAAAGAACGTTATATTGAAGAATATATCCTCGACCACCGGGATCGCAGCGGCATTGTCTATTGCGCTACCCGCAAATCGGTAGAGTCCGTCTGTAAGGAGCTGCGATCCGTTGGCATTTCCGCCACCCGTTATCATGCGGGCCTTACCCCGGAGGAGCGCAGCAAAAATCAGGAAGATTTTGTCTATGACCGCAAGCGGGTCATGGTTGCAACAAACGCCTTCGGCATGGGCATAGATAAATCCAATGTCAGCTTTGTGCTGCATTATAATATGCCAAAAAATCTGGAAAACTACTATCAGGAAGCGGGCCGCGCCGGGCGCGATGGCGAGCGCGCCGAGTGCATCCTGCTGTTCTCCCTGGGGGATGTGCAGACGGCAAAGTATTTTATCCAGAACTCCCACGATAACGATGAGCTAACCCCTGAACAGGCCGAAGCCGCCGCCAGGCGGGACCGCGAGCGGCTGGACGTGATGGTGGGGTACTGCAAAACCACCCGCTGCCTGCGCAGCTATCTGCTGGATTATTTCGGCGAGCACCACACCGGCGGCTGCGGCAACTGTTCCAACTGCACCGGCGAGTTTGTGCAGACCGACATCACCACCGAAGCACAGAAGATCCTTTCCGGCGTGGCGCGCATCCAAAAGCGTTGGCCCGGCGGGCTGGGGGTTGTGGCGCTGGTGCAGATGCTGCGCGGCGCCAAGGATCAGAAAACCCTGGAGCGCGGGCTGGACCAGTTCCCGACCTATGGCATCATGCGGGATGTGCCGCCCCAGCGCATGCGCCTTTACCTGGATGCATTGCAGGAACAGGGCTACCTGGCCGAAACCGGCGATGAGTTCCCGGTCATCACCCTGACAGCCAAGGCTCCGGCGGTGCTTTTCCACGGTGAGCAGGTTACCATGCAGGAGCGCGCCGCCACCGCGCAGGAAACCCAGGCCAAGCGCCGTGCTTCCCGCAAAAAGACGGCTGCCCGCACCGCACTTTCGGAAGCGGACGATTCGCTGCTGGCAAGCCTGAAAACTCTGCGCAGCGAACTGGCCCAGAAAAACCACGTTCCGGCATATATCGTGTTCAACAATGTCAGCCTGGACGAGATGGCCGAGCTTAAGCCGCGCACCATGGGGGATTTCCGCCGCATTTCCGGCGTCGGCGATGCAAAAGCTGCCAAATATGGTGAGGCATTCATTAAGCATATTGCCAAATGGGTGCGCGAACACTCGGAGGAAGAATAAGCCGAAATGCTGCTGCCGGATGCAGCCCCGGCAGCAGCGCATAAAAGGCATAAAAAGCCGCAAAATGCCTTTAGGCAATACCGCACAATTCCCGCCTGACGGCTTAAGCACCGCTCCGGCGGCTGCCGCACCTCGCTCGCCGTATCGGCACTTAGAATTATGCGGTATTGCCTTTACAATTAAAAAGATCTATACTATAATGAAACAACAGCAAGTTGTATAAGACGAACTTAAGTTGTAAATAAACGACCAACAGCAGGGGAGGTCCGCTATGCCGGAGCAACAGGAAAATCAAACCGAGGTGTTCCACCTCAAAGCACCGTTCAAACCGACTGGCGACCAGCCCCAGGCTATTGAAGCGCTGGTGCAGGGCCTGAAAGCAGGGGATAAAGGTCAAACTTTGCTGGGCGTTACCGGCTCCGGCAAAACCTTTACGATGGCCAATATCATTGCACAGTGCAACCGCCCCACACTGATTCTGGAACCAAACAAAACCCTGGCCAGTCAGATCTGCACCGAGATGCGCGGATTTTTCCCCGATGATGCGGTGGAATATTTTGTGAGCTATTACGACTATTACCAGCCGGAAGCCTACATCCCCTCCACCGATACCTATATTGAAAAAGACAGCGCCATCAATGATGAGATCGACCGCCTGCGCCATTCGGCCACGGCGGCACTGTCGGAACGGCGCAATGTTATCATTGTGGCATCGGTCTCCTGCATTTATTCCTTGGGCGACCCTATCGATTACCGCAGCATGGTCATCAGCCTGCGCCCCGGTATGCAGATGGAACGGGACGAGCTCTGCCGCCGTCTGGTCAAATTGCAGTATGAGCGCAACGATATGAACTTTATCCGCAATAAGTTCCGCGTTCACGGGGACATTGTGGATATCCACCTTGCTTATAATGATGAATACGCCATCCGCGTGGAATTCTTCGGCGATGAAATCGACCGCATTTCCGAGTTTGATCCCCTGACCGGCGAGCGCAAAAATATTGTGCGCCATGTGGCCATTTTCCCCGCCAGCCACTATATCGTCGGCCCTGAAAAAATGAAAGAAGGTCTCGCCAAGATCCAGACCGAGATGGAACAGCAGGTGCAGGCCTTTACTGCAGCGGGCAAACTGCTGGAAGCCCAGCGCATCCAGCAGCGCACCCAGTACGATATGGAGATGTTGCAGGAAGTCGGTATGTGCAAGGGCATCGAGAACTACTCTGCCGTGCTGTCCGGCCGTGCCCCCGGCTCCACCCCCACCACGCTGCTGGACTACTTCCCCAAAGATTTTATCCTGATGGTGGATGAAAGCCATGTGATGCTGCCGCAGGTCCGCGGCATGTTCGGCGGGGACTACAGCCGCAAAAAAACGCTGGTGGAATATGGCTTCCGCCTGCCCTCGGCGTTTGACAACCGCCCGCTGAAATTTGAGGAATTTGAATCCAAGGTCGGCCAGACGATCTTTGTCAGCGCTACCCCCGGCCCCTATGAACGGGAACATTCCAGCCGCGTGGCCGAGCAGGTCATCCGCCCCACCGGTCTGCTGGACCCCGTCATCATGGTGCGCCCAGTGGAAGGCCAGATCGAGAATCTGCTGGGCGAAATTTTGCAGCGCATCGACCGCGGCGAGCGTGCCCTAGTTACCACCCTGACTGTCAAAATGGCCGAGGATCTGACCGACTACCTGGAAGAACACGGCGTGCACACCAAGTATATGCACCACGAGGTGGATACCTTTGAGCGCATGGAGATCATCAAGGACCTGCGCACCGGTGCCATTGATGTGATTGTCGGCATCAACCTTCTGCGCGAGGGCCTGGACCTGCCGGAAGTTTCGCTGATCGCCATTCTGGATGCCGACAAAGAGGGCTTCCTGCGCAGCGAAACCAGCCTGATTCAGACCATTGGCCGCGCGGCCCGCAACGCAAACGGCGTGGTGCTGATGTACGCCGATGAAGTAACCCCCAGCATGGAGCGCGCCATCATGGAAACCGAGCGCCGCCGTGCCATCCAGGATGCCTACAACAAAGAACACGGCATTACACCAAAAACTATCGTGAAAGCCATCGGCGACGGGCTGGAAATCAGCATGAGCGAAGAAAACAAAAAGATGCGCCAGCACCGTATGAGCCGCGCTGAACGCGAACAGACCATTACCCGCCTGACCCGCGAGATGAAAGAAGCCGCCCGCCTGCTGCAGTTTGAGCACGCCGCATTCCTGCGTGATGAGATTGAAAAACTGCAGCGCGGGGAGGACCCCACCGCCGATACCAGCACCCGCCGCGCCGCTGAAAAACAGCGCAAAACGGGCAAGGGGAGAAGGAGCTATAAAAAGTGAGCAACATTCAAATTGATGCCAACAACCGCATTACGATCAAGGGCGCGCGGGAGCATAACCTGAAAAACGTCAACCTGGTTCTGCCGCGCAACAAGCTGATTGTTATGACGGGCCTTTCCGGCTCCGGCAAGTCCAGCCTGGCCTTTGATACCATCTTTGCGGACGGCCAGCGCCGCTATATGGAAAGCCTTTCCAGCTATGCCCGCATGTTCCTGGGCCAGATGGAAAAGCCCGATGTGGACGAGATCACCGGCCTTTCCCCGGCGGTTTCCATTGACCAGAAAACCACCAGCCACAACCCGCGTTCCACCGTGGGCACCGTGACGGAAATTTATGATTATCTCCGTTTGATGTATGCCCGCATCGGCGTTCCGCACTGCCCGGTCTGCGGACGCGTCATCAGCCAGCAAACGGTGGACGAGATGGTAGACGAGGTGCTTAAACTGCCGGAACGCACCCGCTTCCAGGTGCTGGCCCCTGTTGTGCGGGGCCGCAAAGGCACCCAGGCCAAGGAGCTGGACGCTGCCCGCCGCGGCGGTTACGCCCGCGTGCGCATTGACGGCAACATGTATGATCTGGACGAAGAGATCAAGCTGGAAAAGAATATCAAGCATACCGTTGAAATCGTCGTGGACCGCCTGTCCATCAATGATACGGTGCGCGGCCGCCTGGCCGATTCTATTGAGACTGCCGTTGCCCTGACCGGCGGCCTTGTCATCATTGATGTTATCGGCGGCGAACCGATGGAGTTCAGCCAGAACTATGCCTGCCCGGAGCACGGTGTTTCCATTGACGAACTTTCCCCCCGCATGTTCAGCTTTAACAATCCCTTTGGCGCCTGTGAAACCTGCACCGGCCTGGGCACCTTTATGAAGGTGGACCCGGCCCGCGTGATTCCGGATCCGCGCAAGTCCATCCGCGAAAGTGCCATCAAGGCCAGCGGCTGGTATTATGCGGAGGGATCCATCTCTGAAATGTATTACAAAGCGCTGGGCAAGCGCTATGGCTTTACGCTGGATACCCCCATCAAGGAGATGAGCAAAGAAGCTGTGCACGCCATCCTGTATGGCACCGGAACTGAAAAAATCGAGATGCAGCGCGAGAATATGTTTGGCTCCGGCACCTATATGAACACGTTTGAGGGCATTATCCCCAACCTGGAGCGCCGCTTCCGTGAAACAGGCAGCGAGTGGGTCAAGGAGGAAATCGCCCTTGTCATGTCCAGCGAGGAGTGCCCCACCTGCCACGGCCAACGCCTGAAGCCCACCAGCCTCGCCGTCACGGTGGGCGGCATCAACATTGCCCAGTTCTGCGATATGAGCGTGAACGAGGAGCTGGAATTTATCCAGACGGCAAAAGTGTCCGAGCGGGATGAAGTCATCGCTGCCTCCATCTTCAAAGAGGTCAAAGAGCGTCTGGGCTTTTTGAAGAGCGTGGGTCTGGGGTACTTGACCCTGTCCCGCGGCGCATCGTCCCTTTCCGGCGGCGAAAGCCAGCGCATCCGCCTGGCGACCCAGATCGGCAGCGCACTGACCGGCGTGCTGTATGTGCTGGATGAACCCAGCATCGGCCTGCACCAGCGCGATAACGATAAGCTGATTGCCACCATGAAGCGCCTGCGCGACCTGGGCAACACCCTGATTGTAGTAGAGCACGACGAGGACACCATGCGCCAGGCGGACTATATTGTGGATGTCGGCCCCGGTGCCGGTGTGCATGGCGGCGAGATCGTGGCCGCCGGCAGTGTGGAGGACATCTGCAATGCCCCGCGCAGTGTGACCGGCGAGTACCTTTCCGGCCGCAAATTTGTGGAAGTTCCCACCGCCCACCGCTCCGGTAACGGCAAAATGCTCACGGTGGTCAAAGCGCGGGAAAACAACCTGCAAAACATTACGGTGGATTTTCCCCTTGGCAAAATGATCTGCGTGACCGGTGTTTCCGGTTCCGGAAAATCCACGCTGGTCAATGAAATTTTGTATAAGTCGCTGGCCGCAGCGCTCAACGGCGCCCGCAGCCGCCCCGGCCAGTGTGACAAAGTTCAGGGTATGGAATGGATCGATAAGGTCATCGGCATTGACCAGTCGCCCATTGGCCGCACCCCGCGCTCCAACCCGGCCACCTACACCGGTGTGTTCGGCGATATCCGAACCCTCTTCTCCAACACCCAGGATGCCAAACAGCGCGGTTACGGCCCCGGCCGGTTCAGCTTCAACGTCAAGGGCGGCCGCTGCGAAGCCTGCGAGGGCGGCGGCATTGTGCAGATCGAAATGCACTTTCTGCCGGATATTTACGTCCCCTGCGATGTCTGCAAGGGCAAGCGCTATAACCGCGAAACGCTGGAAGTAAAATATAAAGACAAAAACATCTCCGATGTGCTGGATATGACGGTGGAGGAAGCCTGCAATTTCTTTACCAACCAGCCCAAAATTGCGCGCAAACTGCAAACCCTGCAGGAAGTCGGCCTTGGCTATGTGCAGCTGGGCCAGTCGGCCACCACACTTTCCGGCGGCGAAGCCCAGCGTGTCAAGCTGGCCAACGAGCTTGCCCGCCGCGATACCGGCAAAACCGTCTATATTCTGGACGAGCCTACCACCGGCCTGCACATTGCCGATGTGCACCGCCTGGTCAAGGTGCTGGATAAGCTGGCCGATGCGGGCAACACCGTGATCGTGATCGAGCATAACCTGGATGTGATCAAGCGTGCCGACTATATCATCGACCTGGGGCCGGAGGGCGGCAGCGGCGGCGGTACCATTGTGGCAACCGGTACGCCGGAACAGGTGGCCCAGAACCCGAACTCCTTCACCGGCCAGTACCTGAAACCCGTGCTGGAGCGCGCCTGGAAACTGCAGGGCACAGCTCCGGCCCCCGTGCCGGAAGAGCCGGGACGCCCGGCACCCGCAGAGGAAAAAGCCTCCGCCCAGCCGCCGCGCAAACGCAAAAAAGCAGACAAAAAATAACCACAACAGGGAACTTTGTGCAGCAAAAACGCAAAATTGGATTTGACAATTCCTGTCAAACTGTGGTTTAATTATCTTTACGCGCCTGAAAAAGTAAAATTCTGCGCGCACAGGGGTACGCAGCAGCGTGATTCCCTGCATCCAAAAACGGGAGGGAACTGCCGAATGGCAAAAAAGAAGGAAGAATACGGCAACGAAAGCATCAAGAGCTTAAAAGGTGCAGACCGTGTGCGCAAGCGCCCGGCCGTTATCTTTGGCTCTGACGGTGTGGAAGGCTGTGCCCATTCCATTTTTGAGATCGTATCCAACTCCATCGACGAAGCGCGTGACGGCCACGGCAACAAAATCAACGTTACCCTTTACCCGGATCACTCTGTGGAAGTAGAGGACTTTGGCCGCGGTATCCCCGTCGATTACAATAAAGCTGAAGAACGCTGGAACTGGGATCTTGTGTTCTGCGAACTGTACGCGGGAGGCAAATATGGCGAGGGTAGCGGCAACTATGACTTCTCCCTTGGCCTGAACGGCCTTGGCCTTTGCGCCACCCAGTATTCCAGCGAATGGATGACTGCGGATATTTACCGCGATGGTATGCACTATCACCTGGATTTCAAAAAAGGTGAGAATGTCGGCGGGCTGAAAAAAGAGCCGTTCACCGGCCGCCGCACCGGCTCCGTCATCCGCTGGAAACCGGACACCGATGTGTTTACCGACATCAATGTTCCGGCGGATACCTTCAAGGATATGCTGCGCCGCCAGGCCGTTGTCAATGACGGTGTGACTCTCGTGTTCAACGACCGCACGGGCGAACGTGCCGAAAAAATCGAATATTTCTATGAGCATGGCATTCAGGACTATGCCAATGAGATCGCCGGTGAGGGAACCCTGACCCCGGTGCATTTCTGCTCCGGTTCCGCAATCGGCCGCGACCGTGATGATCAGCCGGAATATCAGGTCAAAATGAACGTGGCGTTCTGCTTTTCCAACGCGGTGCAAACGCTGGAATACTATCACAACTCTTCGTGGCTGGAGCACGGCGGCAGCCCGGACCGCGCTGTCCGCCTGGCCTTTGTCAACCAGATCAACAACTGGCTGAAAAATAAGGGGCTGTACAAGAAAAACGAAAGCTCCATCACCTTCAACGATGTGCAGGACTGCCTGATTCTGGTTTCCTCCAGCTTCTCCACCCGCACCAGCTACGAGAACCAGACCAAAAAGGCCATCACCAACAAGTTTGTGGCCCAGGCCATGACGGAGTTCCTCAAGCACCAGCTGGAAGTGTACTTTGTGGAGCACCCGGACGAAGCCGAAAAAGCCTGCAAGCAGGTGCTAATCAATAAGCAAAGCCGCGAGCACGCCGAAAAAGCGCGTGTGTCCATCAAAAAAACAATGACCCAGCAGATGGACCTGGCCAACCGCGTGCAGAAATTTGTGGACTGCCGCACCAAGGATGCCACCCGCCGCGAACTGTACATCGTGGAGGGCGATTCCGCTATGGGCGCGGTCAAACAGAGCCGCGATTCGGAGTTCCAGGCTATCATGCCCATTCGCGGCAAGATCCTGAACTGCCTGAAGGCCGATTACGCCCGCATTTTCAAGTCTGACATTATCACAGACTTGATCCGCGTGATGGGCTGCGGCGTGGAGCTGGGCGGCAGCCACAATAAAGACCTGGCTACCTTTAATCTGGACAACCTGCGCTTTAACAAGATCGTCATCTGTACCGATGCTGATGTGGACGGTTATCAGATCCGCACCTTGGTGCTGACGATGCTCTACCGCCTGACCCCCACCCTCATCAATCAGGGGTATGTGTATATCGCGGAATCCCCGCTGTATGAGATCAACACCAAAAATAAGACCTATTTTGCCTATACCGAGCCGGAAAAGGCCGATATCATGAAGCGGATCGACGGCCAGAAGTTTACGATCCAGCGATCCAAAGGTCTGGGCGAAAACGACCCCGAAATGATGTGGCTGACCACCATGAGCCCCGAAAGCCGCCGCTTAATTAAAGTTCTGCCCACCGATGTTCAGCGCACGGCGGAAGTGTTTGACCTGCTCCTGGGCGATAATCTGCAGGGCCGTAAGGAGCACATTGCGGAGCACGGCGCTGAATATCTGGACGATCTGGATGTATCTTAATCAGGGGAGGAAAGAGCAAAATGGCAAAAAAAGCAACCAAAAAGAAAGCCGCCCCTGCCCGCCCGCAGCTGGGCGATAACGTCGAGATCCTCTCTGCCGGTGAGGTCATCGAAAGCCCCATTACCGATACGCTGGAAACAAACTACATGCCTTACGCCATGAGCGTTATTGTTTCCCGCGCGCTGCCGGAAATTGACGGCTTCAAGCCCGCCCACCGCAAACTGCTGTATACCATGTACGGCATGGGCCTGCTGAAAGGCGCCCGCACCAAAAGCGCCAACATCGTGGGCAGCACCATGCACCTGAACCCCCACGGCGATGCCGCCATTTACGACACCATGGTGCGTATGGGCCGTTCCAACGAAAGCCTGCTGGTGCCCTTTGTGGACTCCAAAGGTAACTTTGGCAAGGCGTACAGCCGCGATATGGCTTACGCCGCCGCTCGTTACACCGAGGCAAAGCTGGAACCCGTGTGTGAAGAGCTGTTCCGCGATATCGACAAGGATACCGTGGATTTTGTGCCCAACTATGACGGCACCACCACCGAACCGACGATGCTGCCGGTCACCTTCCCGACCATTCTGGCCAACAACACACTGGGCATTGCGGTCGGTATGGCGTCCAACATCTGTTCCTTCAACCTGGTGGAGCTCTGCAATGCAACCATCGCCCTGATGAAAGACGACCAGGCGGACCTGGCCCAGCTGATGCCCGCGCCGGATTTTGTCGGCGGCGGTTCCATCCTGTATGATGCCGCCGAGATGCAGAATGTGCTGGAAAAAGGCCGCGGCAGCATCCGCGTGCGCGCCCAGTGGGCTTACGATAAAGAGAACAACTGCATTGACATCACCCGCATTCCGCCGACCACAACGGTGGAAGCCATCATGGATAAGATCACCGAGCTGGTCAAACTGGGCAAGATCCGTGAGATCAGCGATATGCGTGATGAAACCGACCTGAACGGCTTGAAGCTGACCATCGACCTCAAGCGCGGCCAGGACCCGGACAAGCTGATGGCGCGCCTGTTCAAGGCAACCCCGCTGGAGGACAGTTTTGCCTGCAACTTCAATGTGCTGATCGGCGGCCAGCCCCGCGTGTTGGGCGTGCGCCAGATTTTGTTGGAGTGGATCGCATTCCGCTCCGAATGCGTGCGCCGCCGCACCTACTATGATCTGCAGGGCAAGCAAAAGCGTCTGCACCTGCTGCGCGGCCTGGAAGCTATCCTGCTGGATATTGATAAGGCAATTGAAATTGTGCGCAACACTGCGGAAGAATCCGAGGTTGTGCCCAACTTGATGATCGGTTTTGGCATTGACGAAGTGCAGGCTGAGTATGTGGCGGAAATCAAGCTGCGCCACCTCAACCGTGAGTATATCCTCAAACGTACCGAGGAAATTGAGGAACTGGAAAAGGCGATCGCAGACTTGGAAGATGTTCTCAAACGCCCCGCCCGCATCCGCAAGATCATTATGACCGAGCTGGGCGATGTTGCCAAAAAGTATGGCAGCCCCCGCAAAACGGAAATTCTGTACGACCTGCCGGACGATTCTGCTGCCGATGAGCAGAACGAGATCCCGGATTACCCGGTCACGGTGTTCTTTACGCGGGAAGGCTACTTCAAAAAAATTACCCCGCAGAGCCTGCGCATGTCTGGCGAGCAGAAGCTGAAAGACGGTGACGAGGTGGTTTATACCAAAGAGACCACCAACAGCGCCGAGCTGCTCTTCTTTACCAACCATGCCCAGGTGTACAAATCCCGCGCATCGGAATTTGCCGACACCAAGGCCAGCGTGCTGGGTGATTATGTCGCTTCCAAGCTGGAAATGGAAGAGGGCGAAGTGCCGCTGTTCATGACGGTCACAGTCGATTACCGTGGTTACATGCTGTTCTTCTACCAGAACGGCAAGTGTGCAAAGATCCCGCTGGCCAGCTATATGACCAAGCAGAACCGCCGCAAGCTGCTGAAAGCCTATAGCGATAAGGAAGAACTTGCCGCAATGCTGCACATTGAGGAAGAAACCGAGCTGGCCGTCTTCACCAGCGGCGGCACCGGTGGCCCGCGCTTGATCCTGGTCGGCAGTGCGCTGATTCCCGAAAAGGCTACCCGCGATACCGCCGGTATCAACATGGTAACGCTGAAAAAGAACGCCAGAATCGCCAAAGTGCGCCTGGCGGCGGGGCTGGAACTGAAAGACCCGCACCGCTACCGCGTGCGCACCCTGCCCGCAGCCGGCGCGCTGCTCCGCCAGGAGGACACGACCGAGCAGATGAGCCTGTAAGGAGCAAAAAAAGGCAATGCAATCTTTTTCTGCACAAGGCAGGGTAAAGTTCTTGCATTTTGCTTTTTGGTATGTTATATTATAACCTGTATGAGAGTTAGGGCAGGCCGAAACATCCGTTTTGGCTGTGGCCTGAAAAGGAGTTGCTGTTAATCCATGACCGCTTATGAAATCGCGTTCGGCGTTGTGCTGATCATTGTTTCGGTTCTGATCGTTGTGTTCACTTTGTCCCAGACCCAGAAAGGGCAGGGCCTGTCTGCTGCCATTATGGGTGATAGCAGCTTTATGGCTGCCGGCCGCGAGCGTGGCCTGGATGCCAAGCTGGCCAAAGTGACCAAAATCTGCGGCGCTGTTTTCTTTGTAGCTACGCTGCTGGTTGGTGTGCTGAGCGCCCGCTTGTAATTGAATGAAAGGAGAACGGTCTGGCCAATTTTGTTGGCGTTCCGCTTTCCCTTATTCAGGAACCGTCAACGACCCGCCCAATACCGCGGGTCGTTTTTTATGGGAAAAATAAAAAGGTCACAATGGTGCAGGTGCTGCCGCGAAACCAAAGGCCACGCCTGCTATGGAAGGACCCTGCCGGGTGGCAGGGTGACGTAAACGAGGAGTAAAAACAAAGGCATGGGCCGCTGCCTGTGCCCAACCCAAAGGAGAAAACATGACACCATTACAGAAAAATATTCTTGCGGCGTGCAAGCACCGCCCCCAGACCCTGCGTGAACTGCAGAATGCTTTGCAGGTGGATAATTCCCGCCTGCGCAACACCGTAACCGGCATGGTAGCTACCGGTATGCTGTCCGCCCGCAACGGTACCTATGTTCCGGGCTTTGCCGTGATGGAAAATACCGATGCCCCCGCTGGCATTCCCTGCACACTGGTCAAGCTGGCGGCCCGCTTCGGCTTTGCGTCCCGCGATGACGGCACCGGCGATATCTTTATTCCCGGCCGCGCCCTGCATGGTGCTATGCCGCAGGATAAAATCATCATCAAACTGTTCGACCACCCCCGTGTGGAGGGCAGCGCCGAGGGTGAAGTGGTGGAGGTGACCACCCCGCACAACACCTTTGCCGGTACCATTGTGCTGACTGAGGACGGCCGCCTTGCTGTGGAGCCGGACGGCTGCCGTGATGTGCGCATTGTGCTGGATAAGAAAGGCGTCAACGGCGCACAGCTGGGGGATAAGGTCGGTGCTATCCTGACCAACCGCGGCCAGCGCCATATGGACCACCGCTGCGCTGTTGCCGAGCGCTTCGGCACTTCCGACCGTGCAGCAGAGTGCGCCAAGGCTGTGCTGTATGGCCGTGATGTCCGCCAGGAATTCCCGGAGGAGGTATTGGCCGAAGCTCACGCATATGATAACGCTCTCATCGACCCCGCCGAAGCTGCCCACCGCGCCGACCTGCGCGGTCTGCCGATCTTTACCATCGACTCTGCCGAGACCAAGGATATCGACGACGCCATCAGCCTGATGAAGACCCAGAACGGCGGCTATGAGCTGGGCGTTCATATTGCGGATGTCAGCCACTATGTCCGCCCGGATACCGCGCTGGATAAGGAAGCTTATGAGCGCGCAACTTCCATCTATTACGCGGATAAAGTCATCCCCATGCTGCCCACCCAGCTTTCCAATGGCATCTGCAGCCTCAATGAAGGGGAGGAGCGCCTGGCGTTCTCCTGCCTGATGCAGCTGGATGAAAGCGGCAATATCCATAGCTATCAGTTCGTCAAGAGCGTCATCCGCAGCCGTGTCAAGGGCGTTTATAAAGAAATTAACGCGCTGTTGGACGGCTCCAATGACCCGGCTCTGGTGACGAAATATAAAGACGTTATGGCTCAGCTGCCCGCGATGACCGAGCTGTACGAAAAGCGCCTGGCTCTGCGCAAAGCACGCGGCGCGATGGAAATCGAATCCGACGAAGCCAAGTTGGTCATGGACGAGGAAGGCCGCTGCGTGGATATCGTCAAACGCACCCGCGGTGTGTCGGAGTGCATGATCGAAGAGTTCATGCTGCTGGCCAACCAGTGCGCTGCCAATGCGGGCCGCACCCATCATGTGCCGTTTGTGTACCGTATCCATGAAGCCCCCGATGCCGAGCGCATGGAAAAGCTGAGCAACACCCTGAAAGCCTGCGGCCTGAACGTCCACTTTGCCGGGGAAGTGCCCACCCAGCTGGAGCTTTCTGCCATTCTGGACGAAACCCGCGGCCAGCCCATCCAGATCCCGGTCCACACCGGCATCCTGCGCAGCATGCAGAAAGCTCGCTACTCTCCGGAGCCGAAAGGCCATTACGGCCTGGTGCTGGCAGACTATGCCCACTTTACCAGCCCCATTCGCCGTTACCCGGACCTTGCCATTCATCGCATCCTGACGGATATGCTGGTGGGCAAGCCGGAGCAGGAGCTCATCAAGGATTATACCGGTTTTGCCACCCACGCCAGTGAGCAGTCCAGCCGCCAGGAAGTTTCCGCCGTGCGCATTGAGCGCGATGTGGAGGACCTGTACAAGGCCGAGTATATGCACAACCACCTGGGCGAAGTCTACACCGGCACCGTGGCAGGTGTAACACCGCGCGGCATTTTTGTGGCGCTGGAAAACACCGTAGAGGGCTTTGTGCCTGCCGCACAGCTCTGCAAGGGCGAAGCCACTGTGGTGGAGGGCGTCAGCATTCTGGACCCGCTGACCGGCAAACGCTGGATGCTGGGCGACCCCGTCAAAGTGCAGGTGGCCGGTGCCAACGTTGCCCTTGGCCGCATTGATTTTGACTATATGCCGCTGTAATCATAGTTTTTTATAAAAAGAACAAACCAATAAAAGCAAAGCTGCCGTCCCGTACTGATATGTACCCGGTTTTCTGGACACGGGTTAAAATCGAATAATTAAGAAATCCATCATGGATGCTTCTCTGAATGTAGAGGGAGGCATCCATTTTGTTTTAGCTTGAATTCTGCTGTTATTATAATAGTCGATATAATCAGCCAATGTGCCAAGAAAAATACACGAGACGATATAAATAAAAACTCCCCGGACAACATCCGAGGAGCCTTTATGCTCATGATAACCATATCCCCATAACCGCTTTTTGTCACAAAGATGGGTTCCTGCGTTTCGTGGCAGCGCTGCGAAATCGCATTGGTATTTTTCAGATCACGAATTGGGATAATTTCGGGCATAAGCTCAGCTCCTTTCGTGGCTTTATTGTGCCACAAAAAGGCCGCACTGGTAACATGTAAAACTGTAAAACAAAAAAGCTACATCCAAATTGAATGTAGCTTTTCTGTGGCGGAAAGAAAGGGATTCGAACCCTTGAGGGCTTTATGGGCCCTACACGATTTCCAGTCGTGCGCCTTAGACCAGCTCAGCCATCTTTCCAT
>ERZ1034913.837-NODE-837-length-21512-cov-8.187538_pt1 | contig 21512 bp, 24 predicted proteins | sample MGYA00520697_ERZ1034913 | MGnify/ENA primary metagenome ERZ1034913 (study PRJEB33766, sample SAMN09781786) | gut metagenome | biome: gut microbiome | host: Homo sapiens | place: Madagascar | study: EMG produced TPA metagenomics assembly of the PRJNA485056 data set...
GGGCGTGGATGGTGGGGTGGACATACGCAGAACCTGTGGTGCTAAAGGGAATAGGGTGCAGCGTAATCCTTGACATCATGGGAAGGTCAAGCGCAGGGGTATGGTGTCGTCTCCGGACAGCAAAAAGGCTTGCACAGTGTGCAAACCTTTTGACCTTCCAGCGCTTGTAGCGTAAGCGCAGGAAGCTATGGTTTTGGTGGTTAGAGCAAGGACTTGGCGTTGTCCAGCACCAGGTCGCAGGCCTTTTCCTTGAGGTCGCCCTGAAGCTTGTCCATGCTGAAGCTCTGACCATCCTTGCCGGTAATCATGCCTGCCAGTCCGCTCAGATAGCCCTGGTCTTTGGGCTCTTCCTTTTTCTGGGGGCTCAGGCCCAGCTTGCCCAGCAACTCGGCCTTGACCTGTTCAGCCTTGTTGGCATTCAGGTAGTTGTTTTTGACGCAATAGGTGATCAGGCCTGCGGCATTGCTGGCAGAGTCTGCGGCAGGCATGCCCAGCGAAGACAGCAAGCCTGCAGATGCACCGCTATTGCCCAGCAGGCCGCCAAGGGCTGAACTGCTGGTGGATGGCTCGCTGCTGCCGCTACCCAGACCAAACTGGCTGGCCTGCTGGCGCAGGCTGTCCAGACCGGAGGCATGTGCGCCAAGGCTGGCGCTGCACAGGGCTGCAGCCAGGGCGGCGGTGGAAATCCAAGAATGCATGGTGAAGTTCCTGCTGGGGAAATGGCTTAAACGTAGCACGCCTCGGTGTGTGGTCAGTGTCAGCCATGTAGTGTTTTGCAACTGCACCAGGCCGCCGTAGCAGCCCGGTGCAGGCCATGTGCCGTGTTACTTGCTGGATGCAGGAGCAGTGGGTGTGGCTGGTGCAATCGTGGTCTGCACCTGGCGTACGCCCTGTGGTGGGTTGGGGAAGTCGTTCAGGGCGGAGCTGAACAAGATGCCCCAGATCTGCGGATCATTGCCCTGCATGTCGTTGTACTGGGCCGAGGTCTCGTAGACGATGCGCTGGGTCTTGGCATCGCGCATCACCAGATTCACAGAGCGGTGGTAGACGGTGGAGGGAAAGTCCGTGGCCCATGCCATGGCAGGGCCGGGGCCGAAGGGACCAGGGCCCCAGGGGCCGGGTGTCCATGGGCGGCCGTAGCCCCAGCCATAGACGCCGGGCGGTGCGTAAAACGCGGAGTCGTTATAGGGCGTGGTGGTGTTGGCCACGCTGATGGCATCAATCTGCACCACCAGATGGGCCTGTGTGGGGTCTGCAGCGGGGCGCAGGCCCACCTGGTCCAGCGCCTGCTGGGCGGAGGCTTCAATCACGCCAAAGCTTTGCTGGTTCTGCACCTGTGAGGGCAGCAGTTCAATGCGATAGGTGGTGGGCAGCTGTACGCCAGCCATGCCGGAGTAGCTCTGCACGCTGGTGGTGTAAGTGGTGGGGCCGCTGGCACAGCCAGCAAGAAGGGCTGCGGCAGCAAGGCTCAGCAGCAAGGAGGAAGTGGTGCGCATAAGCGAGACTCTGATCTGAAATAGACAGGTACAAGGTATAGCACTGCGGCATCGCAGCAGCGTGTCCGCCGATGCCGCAGTTTGCTGTCACCCGTGGGGTTCAGGGCGTCTTGGTGTCACTGCCTGCAGCCGGTGTGCTGCCACTGGCAGGGGCCGCATCCGTTGCGGGCTTTGCAGCAGGCAGCGGGGTGATGGTGGTGCGCACCTGGCGAGCACCTTGGGGCGGATGGGGAAAGTCGCTCAGCGCTGCGTCAAACAGCACACGCCAGATCTGCTGGTCATCGACGCGGATTTCGTCGTACTTGGCCGAAGTTTCATAGACGATCTGCTGCGTCTTGGTGTCACGAATCACGAGCTGCACGCCACGGTAGTACACCATGGGGGGCGCATCCATCCAGCTCATGCCCATGCCCCAGCGAGGGCCGCCAAAGCCCATGCCCAGCCCCCAGCCAAAGCGTGGCCCGTAGAACCAGTTGTCATATCCCGGATGGTAGGCATAGCCCTGGTCGGCGCTGGCTCCAATCTGCACCACCAGGCGTGCCAGATCGGGGCGTGGATCGCGTGTCAGACCCACGCGCTGCAGGGCATCCTGTGCAGCGGCTTCAATGCGGGCAAAGCTTTGCTGGTGCGTCTGTGAGGGCAGCAGCTCCATGCGATAGGTGGCGGGCAGGTGGATGCCACCCATGTTGGCATAGGACTGAACGCTGGAGGTGATTTCACGTGGCCCGGTGGCGCAGCCTGCCAGTGCGGCAGCCACCACCAGGGCAGCGCCCATGCAGCAGCGACGGAGGAATCTTGTGGCAGTCATAGGTGTGCTCCTTGAGATCAGCAAGCATGCCAAGTGTGGCATGCAGAGGCGTAGCAAGGTGTAAAAAAGCCCCGCATTGCGGGGCCGGTCAAACGCTTTAGCTGATCTGTACCACCTGCACGCCGCCAGGCAGTGCAGAAGGCTTGGGCAGCTCTTCGTGGTCGAACGCGGTGTCGCCATTGGGGTCGGCAATGCCGGTGGCCTTGGCGTTCTTGAAGTCGTGCAGCTGGGGGTCCATCATGTGGGTGGTCACGATGTTGCCCATGGCGCGGAACATGCTCTCGATACGGCCAGGGAACTTTTTGTCCCACTCTCGCAGCATGTCGCCCACGGCCACGCGCTGCAGGCCGTCCTGGCTGCCGCACAGGTTGCAGGGGATGATGGGGAAGTTCTGGTACTTGGCCCAGCGTGCAGTGTCTTTCTCGGGCACATAGCACAGGGGGCGAATCACCACGTGCTTGCCGTCATCCGACACTAGCTTCGGTGGCATGCCCTTCATGCGGCCGCCGTAGAACATGTTGAGCATCAGCGTCTGCACGATGTCATCACGGTGGTGGCCCAGGGCTACCTTGGTGCAGCCCAGCTCATCGGCCACCTTGTACAGGATGGCGCGGCGCAGGCGAGAGCACAAACCGCAGGTGGTCTTGCCTTCGGGCACGACGCGCTTGACCACGGAGTAGGTGTCCTGGTTTTCGATGTGGTAGTCCACGCCGATGGACTGGAAGTACTCAGGCAGCACATGCTCAGGAAAACCGGGCTGCTTCTGGTCCAGGTTCACGGCCACGATGTCGAACTTCACGGGCGCGCGCTTTTGCAGCTTGCGCAGGATGTCCAGCAGGGTGTAGCTGTCCTTACCGCCGGACATGCAGACCATGACCTTGTCACCGTCTTCAATCATGTTGAAGTCCATGATGGCGCGGCCCACTTCGCGGCACAGGCGCTTTTCGAGCTTGATCTGCTCACGCTCGATCTTGATCTTGCCAGGCTTGGCTTCAGCGGCGTCGTTGCCTGCTGCGGCTGCTTCAGCCGATTCGTCTTCGCTAATCCAGGGGTTTTCAGTCACAGCATTCATGGGGTTCACCATTGTCCGGTTTCGACGCGAATTGCTACTTCGCAGTCATCAAAAATTTCAAGTTTGGCGATCTTCACGCGCACGCCCACCACGCCGGGCAGCTGCATCAGGCGTTGCGCGACCTTGCCGATCAGGCTCTCGAGCAGGTTCACATGCTCGGACGTGCATTCGTCAATGATGATCTGGCGCACCTTGCGGTAGTCCAGCACGTTGGAGATGTCCTCATCCGCGTGGCGCAGGGGCTGTTCCCCCTGGTTGAGCTCGGCGTCCACCTGGATGGGCTGGGGCGTGGTTTTTTCGTGATCGAGGATGCCCAGACTGGCGTTAAAGCGCAGTCCAGTCAGGGTCAGAATTTGCTTGCTGCTTGCAGTGTGCATGGCGCAGGGGATCAGCCCTTGTGGGGCTTACATCAAGGAAAAGTCGCGTTCAAAACGCTGTAGGTGCTGGCCGCCGTCGACCAGCAAGGTGGTTCCTGTGATGGAGCGGTTTTCCAGCGCAAAATGCACGGTAGCCGCCACATCGCCAGGGGAGGAGCTGCGCCCCAGTGGGCTGAGCTGGTGCAGCTGTGCAAAGCGTTCGTCGCTGAGCATGTGGCTGGTCAGGGTCAGGCCCGGAGCCACACCGACCACACGCACCAGCGGCGCCAGGGCCAGCGCCAGCATGGTGCCAGCGGCTTCCAGCGCAGCCTTGGAGAGGGTGTAGCTCATGAAGTCCGGGTTCTGGTTCCAGAGCTTCTGGTCCAGCAGGTTGACCACAACGCCTTCGGCAACGGCCTCACCGCTGTCGCGGCGCTGGCGGATGTGCTGGTGCAGCGCACGCGCCAGCGCAATCGGGGCGGCGGTGTTGCTGCGCCAGTGCTTTTCCATCAGCGCGTAGCTGAAGCTTTCGGCACTGTCATGCTCAAACAGGGAAGCGCTGTTGACCACGGCATCCACCGGGCCTAGCGCTTGCGTGATGGTGGGCAGCAGGGCATTGGCGGCAGCTTCGTCGGCCAGATCGGCCGCAAAGGCAGCGCTGCGCACGCCCAGCGCCTGGCACTCTGCCACGGTGGCGTGGGCACCTTCTACCGAGCGGTTGAAGTGCACGGCCACATCCCACCCCGCCTTGGCCAGGGCGAGCGCAGTCTCGCGGCCCAGGCGACGGCCTGCACCAGTAACCAGCGCACAACGAGTGCTTCGTTCAGAAACAGCCATGGAACAAGAGACAATGGGGGGTGATGACAGAACCCGCAATTTTAACGAGTGCCTTGCACTCGCACATTGACAAGGCCATTGCCCAGGCTGGCGGATGGATTGGCTTTGACCGTTTCATGGCGCTGGCGCTGTATACGCCGGGGCTGGGCTACTACGCGAACGACACTGCCAAATTCGGTGCGCTGCCCGATTCCGGCAGCGACTTTGTGACGGCGCCGGAGATCTCTCCCGTATTCGGCCAGCTGGTAGCGGCGCAGATGGCCGAAGCCATGGAGCGCACCGGCACGCGTGAGATCTGGGAGTTTGGTGCAGGCACGGGCGCGCTGGCGCAGCAGATACTGGACGAGCTGCAGCGCCTGGGCGTGGAGGTGGAGCGCTACACCATCGTCGATCTGTCCGGCACGCTGCGCGCGCGCCAGCAGGAGCGCCTGGCACCCCATGCCCCCAAGGTGGTCTGGGCCAGTGCGCTGCCCGAGCACATGCAGGGCGTGATCGTTGGCAACGAGGTGCTGGATGCCATGCCCGTGCAGATCATTGCGCGCGTCAACGGCCAGTGGTTCGAGCGCGGTATTGCCGTGGAAAACGGCCAGCTGGTCTGGGCCAGCCGCCCCACGGACTTGCGCCCGCCGCTGGAGCTGGAAGGCGAGCACGATTACGAAACCGAGATTCACGCCCAAGGCGAAGCTTTTATCCGCACACTGGGTGAGCGCCTCACGCGTGGCGCGGCCTTCTTCATCGACTACGGCTTTGGCGAGTCGGAGTACTACCACCCGCAGCGCCACATGGGCACCATGGTCTGCCACTACCAGCACCAGGTGGACAGCGACCCGCTGGACAAGGTGGGCCTCAAGGACATCACGGCCCACGTCAACTTCACCGGCACCGCCGTGGCGGCGCAGGATGCCGGCTTTGAGGTGCTGGGCTACACCACGCAGGCGCATTTCCTCATCAACTGTGGCCTGCAGGCCAAGCTGGACGCCCTGAGCCAGACTGAGCGCGTGCCTGCCATGAAGCTGATGATGGAGCATGAAATGGGCGAGCTGTTCAAGGTCATCGGTCTGGCCAAGGGCGTGGAGCCCTGGGACGCGCTGGGCTTTGTGCGCGGTGACCGCACCCACCGCCTGTAGGACGCGCCCATGATTCGCTGGATGCTCCTGATCTTCATTTTGCTGGTGCTCGTCAACAGTGCCACAGGCATCATCCAGAAGATCGGGCTGGGCCGTCTGCCGGGCGACTTCAACTTCCGCTTTCTGGGGCGGCAGTTCTTTGTACCCTTTGCCAGCGCGGTGCTGGTGACGGTGCTGCTGTTCAGCCTGATCAAGCTGGTGGCCTGGTTGCTCTAGAAATAAAAGCTGTCAGCGCTTGTATTGACTAGGTTTCAGATGGTTTTGATACTGAGATCAAGCAAGCACAAGCGCTGGCAGCTTCATTTTCAGGAGTTTTCAGGCATGGATGCTGCTGCACTTGCAAACACGGCAGGCAGCACCACCTGTGAAGCAGCTTGTCTTCCAGTTTTTTCAAGGACTGCACCATGACTGTTCTCGCACCCCTGCACGTTGTCTGCCCCCACTGCCACAAAACCAACCGCGTGGCCGAGGCAGATTTGTCCGCCGCTCCCAACTGCGGCAGCTGCCACCAGCCCCTGTTCACCGGCCAGCCCGTGCAGCTGGATGCGGAGAGCTTTGCCAAGCACGTGGGCCGCAGCCATCTTCCGGTCGTCGTGGACTTCTGGGCCCCCTGGTGCGGGCCGTGTCGCATGATGGCTCCCGCCTTTGCGCAGGCAGCCCAGCAGCTGGAGCCAAACGTGCGCTTTGCCAAGCTCGATACCGAGGCCTATCCCCACGTGGCCGCACCCTACGGTATCCGCAGCATTCCCACCATGATCATTTTTGAAGACGGCAATGAAGTGGCGCGCATCTCGGGTGCCATGCCTGCCAGCGAAATTGTGCGTTGGGTGCGGGAGCAGGTGCTGTAAGCGGTTTACACGCGGGTTAAACGTTCCAGCTCTTGCATGCGGTAGGTCAGGGGACTGACGCCTGTGTGTTTGCGAAATAACCGACCGAAGTAGCTTTCATCTTCAAAACCTAGGCCATCGGCAATTTGCTTGATGCTGGCATTGGTATAGATGAGCTCACGCTGCGCTTCAATAATGACGCGCTCGTTAATGAGAGTAATGCTGGATTTGCCCAGACTATCACGTGTGAGCCGTGAGAGTTGGCCGGGGCTTATGCCCAGCGCTTCGGCATATTGCGCAACCGTCCAGCGCTGACGCATATGCCTGTCGATCAGGTCCCTGAATTTACCCAGTTGCATGGCTTTGCGCGACATGGTTGGGCTGCTGCTGGGCTCTAGGTGTTCGCTCAGGCGTGCGATTTGTACGAGCAGCGCCGTAATCAGTGAAAGACCTGCAGCAACTTGGCCGGAGGCAGCTTGCCTCCACTCTCGTTCAATACTCAAAAATAGTGGCATCAGTCCAGTCGTATATCGACTTTGTTCCTGCAAATTGATAGCCAGTGGCTTACGCAGCAGTTGACGTAGCTCGGGCATCACGATTTGCGTCATAGCTTCTAACGGGTTCTGCGCGGCAGTGACGACAACACCATTAACTTGGGGCATGAACTCAAAAGCATGGACGTGCCCAGCAGGAATCAGCACAAGTGCAGGCGCTTGCAGGGTGCGCCATTCATCTTCCCGTAGTACATCGCCTTGGCCTTCTGTCATGTACAGGATCTGTACCAAGGACTGGTGTTCGTGCGGTTTGATCTTCCAGTCATACAGCGGTGATCGCTCTGGAATCCACTCGAAGTTGAACATATTGTTCTGCCCTGCCGGAGCGTTGTCTCCATACATGGCGTAGCTTGGGATACGCGGCAGCGCAGAAGGGCGATGGTCAGGTAGTGGCATGCAGAAAATGTCCGGTATTTTTGCAAAAAATTCCGGTAGGACTTACCCGGTAATCGATGGCATTGCACGAAATGTCCGATCTATTGCATGAATTGTCTAAATACTTTTTGAAGGAGGCATTGAACAATCCGGCGCAATGGATTCTAGGGAGATTTGATGTTAGACAACGTGAGATGCAAAAGCTGGTTACAGCTGCAAGACAGAGCGTGTGTAGTCACTGGTGCAGCGAGCGGTATTGGACGTTCGATAGCACAGGAACTGGTGCAGCAGGGCGCACGAGTGGCTGTGATGGACAAAAACGTAACTTTGCTGGAACAAACTGCCAGTGAGCTGCGTACACAAGGTGTCCAAGTACTCGCAGTGCCTTGTGACATTGCTGACGAAGTGCAGTTGCAGGCTGCCGCAGAAAAGATTGCGCGTGAGATGGGAGTAGTACAGACCTTGGTTAACAACGCCGGGGTTCTGCGTCCAGGTTCGCTGGATCAGCTCACGCTGCAGGACTGGAACCTGGTGCTGTCTGTTGACTTGACCGGGTATTGGCTGACGACCAAGGTATTTGGTGAGCAGCTGCGATCTCACCGTGAGCAAGGGGGGGCAAGCATCGTGCATGTGGCGTCGATTGCGGGCCACTTCCCGCAAAGTCATAGCGGCGCCTATAGCCCTGCCAAGGCTGGTGTGTGCTTGTTGTCGCGTCAATTGGCGCTGGAATGGGGCAAGGATGGGGTACGCAGCAATGTGGTGTGTCCGGGCATGATCCGTACGCCGCTAACGGCAGGTTTCTACGCTCAGCCCGGTGTGGAGCAAGCACGCTCCGCTGCTACAGCGAGCGGCCGTGTGGGGGAGCCGGAGGACATTGCACATACGGTGGCATTCCTAGCCAGCCCTCGTGCAGGGTATGTCAATGCGGCTGAAATCATGGTGGATGGAGGTATGTCCTCCAAGCTGATGGACATGGTGCCTCGTCCAGGCTTTCAGTGAAATCTGTAGCGATGTTGAAGCAAAAAAGGATGGGAAGCCATGTCAAATTCCATGGAATGTGATGTCGTTGTCGTAGGCAGTGGTGCTGCGGGATTGACCACTGCTGTCACCGCCCGAAAGCGTGGGCTAAATGTGGTGGTACTGGAGAAAGAGCCTGTGTTTGGAGGTACGACCGCGTTATCCGGTGGGGTGCTGTGGATTCCGTTGAGCAAGTATGGCCGCCAGCAAAATCCTCAGGACTCTGTACAGGCCGTGCGCGAGTACATGATGCATGAGACCGGTGCTTATTTTGATGAGGCTGCCGTTCAGGCGTTCATTGAAAATGGTCCAAAGATGGTGGAGTTCTTCGAGCGGGAAACGGCTGTGGAGTTTATGCCGACCCTGTATCCCGACTATCACCCGGACCAAGTGTGTGGTGCTGATATTGGTCGCTCCATTTTGGCAAAGCCCTATGACATCCGAGGCTTGGGCAAAGACATGGTTCGGTTAAAGCTGCCGCTCAAGACTATCACCTTCATGGGGATGATGTTCAATTCCTCCAATGCGGATTTGAAGCACTTCTTCCGTGTTACTAAATCGCTGACGTCGTTCTTCTATGTTGCTAAGCGTTTGGCAACCCACGTGAAGGAGTTGGCTTTGTACCGCAGAGGGATCAATGTAACGAGTGGCAATGCGTTGGCGGCTCGACTGGCCAAGTCAGCACTGGATCTGCAAATTCCGATCCTGACCAATGCGCCCGTGCGGCAGGTGCTGATGGCTGACGGACGCGCCGTAGGAGTCATGGCTGTGATCGAAGGCGTTGAAACACGTGTGTTGGCAAAGCAAGCTGTGGTGTTGGCCGCAGGGGGCTTCCCCCATGACGTCAAACGCATTGCACAAGCGTATCCACATGTACGACGGGGCCATGCACATTTGTCCCCCACACCAGCCGGTAATGCGGGAGACGGGGTTTCCATGGCAGAGCAAGTGGGAGGGGCTGTGGAGATAAGGCTGCAGCAGGCAGCGGCTTGGATGCCCGTGAGCAAGGTGGATTTAGGTGGTGGTGAGACGGGGGTCTTTCCGCACCTGCTCGATCGTTACAAGCCTGGTGTGATTGGTGTACTGGCTAACGGCCGCAGGTTCGTGAACGAATCAAACTCCTATCACGATGTGGGGGCTGCCATGATTGCGGCATGCGAGGGCATGCAGGAAACAGCCATGTGGCTCATCTGTGACAAGACCGCCTTGTCCAAGTACGGGTTGGGCTATGTCAAGCCTGCGCCTATGCCTATTGGTCGTTTTCTGCGCAATGGCTACCTGCTTGAGGGTAGGACATTGGCGGAATTGGCCCGTAAAGCTGGAATTGATCCGACAGCACTTGAGCATACGGTGCGTGAGTTCAACCAGACTGCAGTGCAGGGGGTGGATGCGCAGTTTGGTCGAGGCACTACATCTTTTAACCGCTATCTGGCTGACCCAGATCAGCGCCCCAACCCTTGCGTTGCGCCAATTGAAAAAGGGCCTTTCTATGCCGTGAAAGTGGTGATGGGCGATTTGGGCACCTTTGATGGTGTGCGTACCAGTGTTGTAGGTGAGGTATTGCGCAGGGACGGGAGTGCTATTGCCGGTTTGTATGCCGTGGGCAATGACCGTGCCAGTGTGATGGGGGGGAACTATCCCGGAGCAGGTATTACGCACGGCCCTAACATGACTTTTGGCTATGTCACAGCCAATCACATTGCTGACTGTGCAGCAAAGGAGGCAGCGTAATGTCCCAGAAAGCGTTGATTGACCATCGCATCTACACCATCGCGCTGCGCAATATGCCGGAGTTTCTGGAGGTGTTCAATCGGCTAGCAATGCCTGTGCTGCTGGAGACGCTGGGACAGCCTTTGGGCTTCTATACCAGCTTCGTAGGGCCACAGAACCAGTTTGTGCATTTGTGGGCATACGACAGCTTGGACGACTACGAGCGCAGGAGTCTGGCGCGCGATACACACCCTGATTTCCCGGTATATCTGAAGGCATCACAGCATTTGATTACGGCGCAAGAAACACGGTTGATACGTGCGGTGGATATGCCTGCATGGATGAGCAAGGCCTGACCAGACCCCCATAAAACCAATACACCCTAAGGAGACAAAGAAGATGACCTCTTTCCTGACTAAATATGTGTCGCGTCGCCATGTGCTGGCAGCGGCCGCAGCAGTCTTGAGCATGCAAGCGGGCATGCAGGCCTTGGCGCAGGCACAGTGGCCGAGTAAGCCGATTCGCTTTGTTGTGGGGTTCCCAGCAGGCGGTTCTACCGATGTGATGGCACGAGTGGTAGGTGCATCCTTGGCTCAGTCATTGGGACAACCTGTGGTAATAGATAACCGTCCCGGTGCGAGCAGCAATATTGCAGCGATTGAAACTATTAAATCTGCACCCGATGGCTATACCTTTATGGTGGCACCGATTTCTGTGCAGACGGCGAATCCCTTTTTGTTCAAACCGGCCTTGAATCCTGAACGCGATCTGCGTCCGGTGGCCAGTGTGGGTTATGCGCAGTTGTATCTGGTGACTAAAAAGAACTTGCCGGTAGCGTCAGTGAAAGATCTTGTAGCTATGGCACAAGCGCAGCCTGGAAAGCTGAGCTATGGCTCTGGCGGTACTGGTACGCAAATGCACTTGGTAGGAGAGTTGTTCAAACAGCAAGCCAAGATTGATGCACTGCATGTGCCCTACAAGGGCGGCGCACCTGCGTTGCAGGATCTGCTGGCGGGTCAGATTGACTACTACTTTGACCCAGCCAGTGGCTTGCCTCATATTGGAGAAGGTAAGGCACGCCTGCTGGCAGTGACTGGCAACAAGCGCTCCCCTTTCTTTCCAGACACACCCACTCTGACTGAGTTAGGCATCCCTGGCGTAGAGCTTGGCAACTGGTTTGGTGTCTTTGCACCTGCCGGCACACCGGTCGAGATTACGCAGCGCCTGGAAAAGGAAATTCAAAAGGCTGTGTCACAAAAGGATGTCAAGCAACGGTTTGCAGAAATGGGCTCGGAAGCCATTTTCCAAGATGGAAAAACCTTCAATGAGACCATCCAGAATGAGACCAAAGTGCTGTCTGCTTTGATCAAGGAGCGCAATCTGGTGCTGGAGTGAACATGGCTTGTGTTGGCGTGGAAGGGATGGACTCGACCACGCCAGTGTGACGTGTGGGATGACGCTAACTGCCAGTAGTAACCTGCGGCAGCTGCGCCAGCTCTTCATCCGTAAACACGCGCGAGCGGGTCAGAAAGGCCTTGCCTTCCGGCCCTTCCAGCGAGAGTGTGCCGCCGCCATGGCCCTCGATCACGTCGATGATGAGCTGGGTGTGCTTCCAGTATTCGAACTGCGAGGTGCTCATATAAAACGGCAACTGGCCAATCTCGCCAAGCTTCACATCCCCGGGGCCAATGGTGAGCTCGCCCTCGATATAGCAGTTGGCTGCGCTGTTGTCGCAGCAGCCACCCGACTGGTGAAAGAACAGGCGCGGGCCGTGCTTGGCCTTGAGCACTTCGATCAGCTCCAGCGTGGAGGGGGTGGCTATCACGCGATCAACCATGGTGTGCTCCTTCTCAAAAGATAGCTGCTCAGGCTTGCTGCATGGGCGCTAGATGCCAATTTCATCCATAAGAAGGGTGGCGTAGCGCCCCGCAGGCGAGGCGCGCTCGCGAAGGCAGTAGCAGCGCTACGGCGAGCGGGCGCAACGACGCATCCGGGGTGCTACGACAGCCGTCTCAGAAGAAGCCCAGCTTGGTTTCGGAGTAACTCACCAACAGATTCTTGGTCTGCTGATAGTGGTTGAGCATCATCTTGTGGTTCTCGCGGCCAATGCCCGACTCCTTGTAGCCGCCAAACGCCGCATGCGCCGGGTAGTGGTGGTAGCAGTTGGTCCACACGCGCCCGGCCTTGATGCCGCGGCCCATGCGGTAGGCCACATTGCCGTTGCGGCTCCAGACGCCCGCGCCCAGGCCGTAGAGCGTGTCATTGGCCAGGGCCAGTGCCTCTTCCTCGGTCTTGAAGGTGGTCACGGCCAGCACGGGACCGAAGATTTCTTCCTGGAAGATGCGCATCTTGTTGTGGCCCTTGAAGATGGTGGGCTGCACGTAGTAGCCACCGTCCAAGTCTGCACCCAGTTGGGCCTGCGCACCGCCGATCAGCACCTCGGCACCTTCCTGTTTGCCCAGATCGAGGTAGGACAGGATTTTGGTGAGCTGCTCCTTGCTGGCTTGCGCACCCATCATGGAGTTGGGGTCCAGTGGGTTGCCATGCTTGATGGCTTGCACACGCGCCAGCGCGCGTTCCATGAACTTGTCGTAAATCGACGCATGGATCAGTGCGCGGCTGGGGCAGGTGCAGACCTCACCCTGATTAAAGGCAAACAGCACCAGACCTTCGATGGCCTTGTCGAGGAAGCTGTCGTCCTTGTCCATCACATCGGCAAAGAAGATGTTGGGCGACTTGCCGCCCAGTTCCAGCGTGGCGGGAATCAGGCTGTTCGAGGCCGCCTGGGCAATCACGCGGCCTGTGCTGGTGGAGCCGGTGAAGGCAATCTTGGCAATGCGCTTGCTTTGCGCCAGCGGCATGCCGGCCTCACGGCCAAAGCCGTTGACGATGTTGAACACGCCCGGCGGCAGCAGGTCGCCAATCAGGTTTACCAGCACCAGGATGCTGATGGGCGTCTGCTCCGCAGGCTTGAGCACCACACAGTTGCCAGCGGCCAGCGCAGGCGCAAGCTTCCACGCAGCCATCAGGATGGGGAAGTTCCACGGAATGATTTGGCCGACCACACCGAGTGGTTCATGGAAGTGGTAGGCCACGGTGTCGTTGTCGATCTGGCTGATGCCGCCTTCCTGCGTGCGGATAGCACTGGCAAAGTAGCGGAAGTGGTCGGCAGACAGTGGAATATCAGCGTTCAGGGTTTCGCGGATCGCCTTCCCATTGTCGATGGTTTCCACATAGGCCAGCAGTTCGCGGTTGGCATCGATGCGGTCGGCAATTTGCAGCAGAATGTTGGCGCGTTCGGTGGCGCTGGTTTTGCCCCAAGCATCGGCCGCGGCGTGGGCAGCATCCAGTGCTTTTTCAATATCCGCAGCCGTGCCGCGCGCCGCCTTGGTGTAGATCTTGCCGGTGATGGGTGTGACCACGTCAAAGTACTGGCCTCCTGCCGGTGGAACCCACTGGCCGCCAATGTAGTGGTCGTAGTGGGCTTGATACTGGTGCAGTGCACCAGGTTGTCCGGGGAGTTGATAAACCATGACAGCACTCCTTTCAGATGACGGAATAAGGCTTGGAAAGCCCATATTCCGTCGTCTGTCGGTTCCGTGGGAGCGGGAATTCCCTTGTCCTACAGACGTTGCAGCGCAGCTATCAGGGTTCAGGTCGTTAACCAGCGCGATGTTGGCGCTGGCAGCCCTCAGTCGGCAGGCAGGGTGATGGCTTGCAAGCCTTCCATGAACTTGCGCTTGGCCTTGTAAGTCAGGCGCAGTGATTGCAGCCATGCTTGTGCATCAGCCTGCGGCATGCGTTGCACGACCAGTTGCACCAGCCGAAGGGGCTGGGCATACGGGCTGGACGCTTTTTGCATTTCGCGATTAAAAAGTGGCTGCAAGATGCCGACGGCCTGTGCAGCATGGGTGGCTGGCAGGCGCACGGCGAGCTGGCACAGAGTTTCTGTCTCGCAGCTGGCGCTGGGGCGCTGCATGATGGTCAGCGCATATTTCCAGTCGTTGTCCCGCAGCAGCCAGCGGATGGCATCGCCCATATTCTTGTACGGCCTTGGTGATGCCTGCTCCCACATTTTTTCGATCAGCGCATTACGGGCGGAAAGGCGGGTATGACCGCAGGCCACGGCGCACTGCAGATACAGCGCCAGCTGTTCGGACAGGGCCAGCGCCTCCTGGTCCCAGCCATCACGCATGTAGCAGGCCAGGAGTGCCTGGCGCAATGCAAAGCTGGAGGGGTGGTGCTGCACGCCGAGCTGGGCCATGGTCATGGCTTCGCGGTGGCGCTGGTGGCGTTCACAAAAGCGATAGGCATCCAGCCATTCATCATCGGTCTGGGCTGTCTGCTGCATCAGTGCGATGAGGGCGCTGACGTCCATGCTCTGCTCCATGGCCCACAGATAGCGCTTGCGCAGCAGATAGCGCTTGCGCAGCAGATAGCGCTTGCGCAGCAGATAGCGTTTGCGGGAACGCTCCCATGCATCTGGGTTGAAGACCTTGTGTCGTGAGTGGGCAGGTGCCGGGGGAGAGGCTTTGCACCATGCCTCCCACTGCGCCACGGCATGTCGGCAGTAAGCCTGCTGCAGTGGCGTGCCCGCGTGGCGCAGAAAGGCTTCCTCGTCCCAGTTGCCGAGCGGGTCTTCTTCCAGCAGCTTCAGCCAGTCCTTGAGCCAGTTGGCTGGTGGCGGCGTGGCCTGTACGCTGCGCATCAGCATGTCCTGTAGCCAGACATGCAGATCGTAGAGCTGGCCATAGGAGTCATCGGCTGTCTCCCACAGTTTGTACAGACGGCGCAGTGCCATGGTGCAGGCGGTGCGGATGCTGTCGGCCTGCGTGGGTAGCAGGTCTTCCCAAGTTTGTAGTGCCTGCATGGCATGTTCGGCCCAGCGGCTCAGTTCTCGGCCATACAGACCTTGTCTCTGGGGCATGGCCTTGGTGAGAAAGCTGCGCCATTGCGCGGGTGTCATGGGCGTGTGCTTGGCCTGCTCGGTCTGTCGCCACAGACGTAGTTGCAGGGCAAATTCCGGACTGCGGTCGCACTGTTCGGCAATCCAGGTGTGCAGGGCCTGCAGTGACTGCGCTTGCAGAAAGTCCATGTCCGCCTGCATTTCTTGCAGGCGTGGCGACAGCTTGCGTGCCGGTGTGCCGGTGGAGGCATTGGTGTCGGCCGGTGTCTGTGTGGATTTCCAGGTCAGATAGGCGGCTACCATGTGTTTGCAGACGTACACGGTCTCTGCCTGCGGACAGGTGCAGGTGGACTCCTCTGGATGCTCCACATCCAACTCTACCCTGTAGGGTGTGCTCCTTCCACCGTGAAGCACAGGCCTTCATGGCCGTTTTCGGGCTCCAGAGCGGTGACGGTATCGTCCAGAAAATAGTTAATGCCGCTTTCGCGAATGGCAGCACTGGTGAGTTTGCGCCACGCTGCGGGTAGCTCGGGAATGGCGGGAGACTGGCTGCGAAATGCCATGAGAGGTTCGTACTCAGGTGTTGGAGTTCAGGAATTGCTGCAATGCTGTGGTGCGTGCAGCGCTGACGGCCTCCCCAATCGCCTTGCCTTTGAGGCCTTGCTCCGCAGCGGTTCTGGCAATCGTGGCTGTATCCACCTGCAGCGCTGCCTGCAGGGCGTTCCATAGCCGTTCGCGCTGGGGGTAGGGGCGGTTTTCAAAGCCGGTGCGCCCACGTGCATCGCATTCACAGGCCAGCAGGGCCTGGGCAAAGCGCTCGGGTTTGCGGATGGCGTCGCAGCGCTCCAGCAGGCGCATCAGCGCGGCCGCGCCAAACTCCTGGCTGCGGTGGATGTTGCCGTGCTCGCGTGCCACCAGATCGGCCAGTTCCTTGCAGTCATTGGGCACGCGCCAGCGTTCGCACACGGGCTTGAGCAGCTGGGCGCTGCGCTGCTCGTGGCCGATGTGGCGCGGCAGCATATCGGCAGGTGTGGTGCCCTTGCCAAAGTCATGGCACAGGCAGGCAAAGCGCACGGGCAAGGGGGCGTCGAGCTGCGCGGCCATGTCCAGCACCAGCATGGCGTGGATGCCGCTGTCCACCTCAGGGTGGTATTCGGTGCGCTGCGGCACGCCCCACAGGCGGTTGAGCTCCGGCAGCAGCACTTGCAGGGCACCGCAGGTGCGCAACACTTCGAACATGCGAGAAGGGGCCGCTTCCATCAGCCCACGGCTGATTTCCTGCCACACGCGCTCTGGCACCAGGTGGTCGGCTTCACCAGCCTCCACCATTTCACGCATGAGCTGCATGGTGTCCGGGTGGACGCTGAAGTCGGCAAAGCGCGCCGCAAAGCGTGCCACGCGCAGGATGCGCACCGGGTCTTCGCGAAAAGCTTCGGTCACATGGCGCAGTACTTTGGCCTGCAAATCGGCCTGGCCGTTGTAAGGGTCAAAAACGTCACCAGTGCCCGTCCAGTCTGCGGGAGCAGCTATGGCATTGATAGTGAGGTCACGCCGTGCCAGGTCTTCTTCCAGCGTGACATCGGGCGAGGTGTGCACCACAAAGCCACGGTAGCCCACACCGCTCTTGCGCTCGGTGCGGGCCAGCGCGTATTCCTCGTGGGTCTGGGGGTGCAGAAAGACGGGGAAGTCTTTGCCCACGGGCGTAAAGCCGCGCGCGGTCATGGCTTCGGGTGTCGCGCCAACGACCACCCAGTCGGTGTCATGAAAAGGACGTTGCAACAGGCGGTCGCGCACGGCACCGCCGACCTGGTAAATCTTCATGCTGTGAAGTGTAGGCGGGCGCAGCGCGTTGCGTTTCCCGGGTGCTGAGAAGACATGGGCTTTGTTGGTAGAGTCGCTGCCTTCTTCTTGCTATTGTTGGAGAGCCTTATGTCCATATTGTCAGATCTCACCATTGCCCAACTCAATCCCGATGGCAGCGTGCCGCTGCCTGAAGACCCCGCTGCACAGGCCGAAAAAGCCGCTGCCGCGCTGGAGCGTGAAGCGCAGTTCGAAGCCATGCAGGCCCAGATGCAAGAGCTGCAGGAGATTCTGGCCAGGCCGCTCAAGGACATTTTGGCCGAGCATGAAAAGCTCAAGCAGAACGCTGCGGCCTGGGATGCCTATGCCGCCATGTGGATGCTGGGTCAGCGCGCCATGCGCCGCGTGGCCATGGATCTGGCGGCCAAGCAGGGCGTGAGCGAGGAAGAGGTGGTCCAGCGTGCGCTGGACTATGCCAACAGCGTGCTCAATGTTGAAGATGAAGACCTGGGCGGCACGCTCAAGCCCGCGCAGCTGGAGCACATTGGCCGCCACAAGGCCTTTTTGCGCAAGCAGTTCAAGTAGCAGCAGCTACGCGCTGCGTAGTCTCCGCAGCAGCAGGGCCGGGGCATGTGCTGTAATTGCGCGCCATGCATACCTCGGCTCTTGTGATGTTTTCCGGTGGACAGGACTCCACCACTTGTCTGGCCCATGCGCTGTCCAAATACGAGCGCGTGGAAACGCTGGGTTTTCACTACGGTCAGCGCCACAGCGTAGAAATGGATGTGCGCCTGGACGTGCGTGAAAAGCTGCGTGCAGGTTTTCCGCAGTGGGCCAGCCGCCTGGGCGAAGACCATGTGCTGTCGCTGGACGTGCTGCAGGAAATTGGCGGCTCTTCGCTCACCGATGATGTGGCCTTTGCCCTGCAGGCTGATGGCCTGCCCAACACCTTTGTGCCCGGGCGCAACCTGCTGTTCCTGACGGTGGCGGGGGCGCTGGCCTACCGCCGTGGCATTCAGGTCATCGTCACCGGCGTGTGTGAAACAGACTTTTCAGGCTATCCCGACTGTCGGGACGACACCATGAAGGCCATGCAGCTGGCACTCAATCTGGGGCTGGAGCGCCGCCTGCGCATTGAGACGCCGCTGATGTGGATCGACAAGGCGCAGACCTGGCAGATGGCCCAGGACCTGGGGGGCGACAAGCTCGTGGAGCTGATCGTCAAGGATACGCACACCTGCTACCAGGGCACGCGCGATGTGCTGCATGACTGGGGCTACGGCTGCGGCAGCTGCCCGGCCTGCGATCTGCGTGCCAAAGGCTGGCAGCGCTGGAAGGCCACGCAGGCTTCATAAAAAATAGCTGCTCGCGCTTGAACTACAAGGGTTTCAGATAGAAAACTATCTGAAACCCTTTATTTTTGAGCGCTAAAAGCTCACTTTTTTGCAGATTTGCTGGGTTGCATGCCACGCTGGCCGGAGCGGATCTGCTCGGCCATGTCGCTGAGCCAGGCCTGGCTCTCGGGGGTGTCAAACAGAAAATCCCAGATGGCATTGTGCTGGCGCATGGTCAGACTGGCGGGGCCGTGCTTGCGCATATGGGCATGCAGGCGGTTGACCTCTTCGCGGGTCAGGGGTTCGCGCATGATGGTCAGCGGAGGGCGACGGCGAATCAGGCGCTGGGGAACAGATTTCTTTTTGCGAGCAGGCATGCCAATCTCAATCTAACAAACGGCCTTACACAGGCCAGACCACACCATTGTCGTTGAGGATGGTGTCCAGCGGCAGGTCGTGGGGCTGCGGCGTGAAGTCTTCGATAAAGCCCGGCGCAAAGCCCAGTCCCACGGTGTAGGGGCGGGGTGTCAGCGCGGCCAGTGTGCGGTCGTAGAAACCACCACCATAGCCCAGCCGGTAGCCCCCGGGGCCATAGCCTACGCAGGGCACAAAAAGCAGGGTGGGAGTGAGTACTTCCGTATCCTTGGGTTTAGGAATACCGTAGGCGTCTTCTTCCATCGGGCATCCGGGGTACCATGCATGAAAACGCATGGTTTTGGTGACTTTGTCGATCACGGGCAGGCCAATGCGGCGGCGCAGCGGTTTGTCCAGCAGTTCGCCGTCTTCCTTCCAGCGGTGCAGCACGGGCAGGGGGTCGAATTCGCCCTTGATGGGCCAGTAGGCACCGATGATGGTGTCGGGCCGGTCCACCAGCCAGACGCGCATCACGCGCTGCAAATCATCGGCACGCTGTAGGCGGTCAGCCATATTCAGGCGTTGTTGCACCAAGGTGCGTCGTAAGGCTGCTTTGTCCATCACATAATTCCCAGTATGCAATTGCACAAGATTCTGACATCGCTTTGCGCCGCCGCGATTTTTGGCGGCGTGGTTTCCTCGGCGAGTGCCCAGACGGCACCCGGAGATAAGGTGCTTTTGCAGATGCAGGAAGCTGCACGCAAGGGCGACAAATCCCGGCTGACCGCACTGCTGCCGCAGGCGGCAGGCCATCCGCTGGAACCCTGGGCTGCCTACTGGGAGCTGAAGGCACGCTTGCCCGAGGCCACACAGGCGGAGGTGGATGCCTTCCTGCAGCGCTGGCGCGGCACCTACCAGGAAGACCGCCTGCGCAATGACTGGCTGCTGCTGCTGGGCCAGCGCCGTGCATGGGCAGACTTTGACCAGCAGCTGGCGGAATTCCGCATGCGTGACGACAAGGAAGTGCGCTGCTATGAGCTGGCCGTGCAGACCATTGAAGGCCGCGCAGCGCCAGAGACGGCAGAGGAAGTGCTGCGCCTGTGGTACGGCCAGCGCGATGGCGACGATGGCTGCACCTATGCTGCCAGCGAGCTGTATGCCGCCCAGCAGCTCAAAGACCATGCGGTCTGGAAGCGTGCCCGCATTGCGGCAGAAGCCAACCGCCAGACGGCCGTGCGCCGTGCCGTGGCCATCGTGGCACCGGACTCCGTACAGCACGTGGCCGAGGTCTTTGCCTCCCCCATCAAATACCTGGCGGGCACCAGCAAAGTGCGTGGCAATACCCGCCGTGAACTGGCGGTGCTGGCCCTGCTGCGCGTGGCCAATCAAAACCCTGCACAAGCCGCAACGCTGATGGAAGATACATGGGCCAGCCAGCTGAGCGCCGAAGAGCGCGACTGGGTCTGGGGCGTGATTGGCAAGGTCAGTGCACGCCGCCTCTCGGACGATGCCGTGGGCTACTTCGCCAAGGTCAGCAAGCCCGGCCGCATGCCTGACGATGCCCAGGAGTGGATGGTGCGTGCCCAGCTGCGTGCAGGCAACTGGCATGCCGTGCGCAAGGCGATTGATGCCATGCCTGCAGCTTTGCAGGCGGACAGCACCTGGGTGTACTGGAAAGCACAGGCCCTGCTGCGCGATCGCCGCGCCAGCGAGGCAGACCAGGCACAGGCCCGCCAACTGCTGCAAAGCATTGCAGGCGTGAAGGGATTCTACGAAAAGCTGGCGCTGGAAGATTTGGGCCAGGTGGTGCAGATGCCGCCAGCCCCCGCGCCGCTGACCCCGGCTGAAAAAGCTGCGGCTGCCCAGAACCCGGGTCTGCAGCGTGCGCTGTATGCCATCAACATGGGCCTGCGCAGCGAAGGCGTGCGGGAGTGGAACTACACCATTGGCCTGCATACCCCCGGTGGTATGAAGGACCGTGAGCTGCTGGCCGCTGCTGACCTGGCCTGCCAGAAGCAGGTGTGGGACCGCTGTATCAACACCAGCGAGCGCACCCGCGAAGTGGTGGACTGGAACCAGCGCTTCCCCATGCCTTTCCACGATGCGGTGATTGCCCAGTCCCAGAGCATTGGTCTGGACCCGGCCTATGTGTATGGCCTGATTCGTCAGGAAAGCCGTTTCATCATGGATGCACGCTCGCATGTGGGCGCTTCGGGGCTGATGCAGGTCATGCCAGCCACGGCCAAATGGACAGCCAGGAAAATCGGCATGACGGATTTCAAGCCGCACATGATCAATGACCGCGATGTGAACATCACCATCGGCACCTCCTACCTGAAGCTGGCGCTGGATGACTTTGATGGCTCCATGCTGCTGGCCGCAGCGGGCTACAACGCAGGCCCCGGCCGCCCCCGTAACTGGCGCAACGGTCCGGTGCTCGACGGTGCCATCTGGGCAGAGAACGTGCCGTTTACGGAAACGCGGGACTATGTGAAGAAGGTGCTGTCTAACACCACCAACTACGCTGCTTTGATTACCGGCCAGCCCCAGTCGCTCAAGGCCCGTCTGGGCAAGGTGGGCCCCAAGGACACCGTCACGGCGTACAACCGCGATTTGCCTTAGGGGTTATTCCTCTCTGGGGGGCGGTAGCGATGGGGCCATCACTGCCTCCAACCAAAGCAGGCGGTGTGGCATGCGTCAGGCTGGCCCCTACCCTAACCCTCCCCCAGTGGGGGAGGGGATTCTTTTTTCCCCACTTCAGCATCCTTCATACCCTCACCCCAGCCCTCTCCCACAAGTGGGAGAGGGAGTCTTTTTCCTTTGCCCAGTGAGGGAAGGTATTCTTTTCCCCTCTCCCGTTTACGGGAGAGGGTTAGGGTGAGGGTGAATTTCTAGATGCAGGCAGGGTGGTGTGCGCCAGATTGGCACCCACCCTAACC
>ERZ1034913.839-NODE-839-length-21496-cov-5.249335_pt1 | contig 21496 bp, 15 predicted proteins | sample MGYA00520697_ERZ1034913 | MGnify/ENA primary metagenome ERZ1034913 (study PRJEB33766, sample SAMN09781786) | gut metagenome | biome: gut microbiome | host: Homo sapiens | place: Madagascar | study: EMG produced TPA metagenomics assembly of the PRJNA485056 data set...
GCCATGATTTCCTCATCGCTCGCGCCCGGCTTCGCGAAGGCAAGATTGTCACGCACGGTGCCCGCGAACAGGTGCGTCTCTTGCGTCATGAAGCCTTCCACCTGGCGCAGGCTCGCGGTAGCCACGCGGCGGACGTCGCGCCCCGACACCTCGATGGCGCCGCTGCTCACGTCCCAGAAGCGCATGAACAGCTTGAGCAAGGTCGACTTCCCCGACCCCGAGCGCCCTGCGATTTGAACCACCTGACCTGGCTGAATGCTCAGATCGACATCGGAAAGCACGCACGCGTCGCCGTAGGAGAAATCGACATGGCTCGCCATAGCGCCGCTGAACCTGTCGAGCGAGACGCCGTCTTCAATCTCTACAGTCTGCGGGCTCTCATCGAGCACGTCGAGCACGCGGGCGCCCGATGCGAGCGTCTGCTGCAGCGTCGAGCCCAGGTTCGCCACGGCGATGACCGGGCCGAACGACGACATGAGCGCCGCGCACGCGATCGCCGCCGGGCCGAAGGCGATCGTCCCTCCGTTCGCCAGGTGCATCGCCGCAAGCAGCATGCCCATATCAAGAGCGAGCACCACCGCACCCGTTGCCGCCATGGCCACCGCCGTACGATCCTTCAGGCGGCCTTCCACCTTGGCGAGGCTGCCCATGCGGCAAGCCAGCTCGCGCGCGCGGTCGTCGGCACGCCCGAACTGCAGCGTTTCACGCAGACCGCGCAGGCTGTCAAGTACGAACGCATTCATGGAGCCGATGGCGTCGCGCACCTCGCGCCCGCCCGTGCCGCTCGCCTTCGAAGAGATCCACGGCACCGCAATGCCCACGACCGCGTAGGAGAAGGCGGCGTAGACGGCCAAAAGAGGCGAGAGCGTTGCCGTGAACGCCACCATGACGACCGACACGATAAGGGCGATCGCGGCGGGCGAGAGCGTGTGCGCATAGAACACCTCGAGAAGCTCGATGTCGCCTGTGAGCAGGGACACGAGGTCGCCCTTGTCGCGGCCCTCGAGCTTGGCGGGCGCGAGCGTGCGCATCTTGCCGAACACCTTGTCGCGCACGAGCGCGAGGATTTTGAACGCCAGGTAGTGGTTGCACAGCTGCTCTCCGTAACGAAGCGGCCCGCGGATCACGCCGCACACGATCACGAGCGCGCACGCCACGCCTAGAGGGACAACGCCCCACGATCCCGCCGCATTGAGCAGGCCGTACGCTGCGAACACGGTGAGGAAGATCGCCGCGAGGAAGCCGAGCACGCCCAGCACGATGGCGAGCGCCATCACGGGAAGAAGCGGGCGCGTAAGGCCCACAAGCCGCGCCATGATGGAGAAATTGGAGCGGCGGCGCGGCGCTGCGGTGCCCGATGCCTCACGTCGGTCGGCACTCGCAGGCTGCACCGGCTCGTCGGCTTCGCAAGGCGGCTGCGGGACGCCCGCGCTCGGGGTCGGGGTCGCACCCGAGGCTGCACGCGGGGTCGCTCCCACGTCCGCCGCGACCGAAGCCGCTGCGCCCACGCCCACGCCCGCGCCCGAGTCAGCTTTCCCGTCACCCTGCGCGAACGCTTCCAGTTGCGACTGGCTCTCCCACAACCGCGCGTAGGCGCACCCACGCGCAAGCAGTTGGGAATGCATCCCATGCTCCACAAGTTTTCCCTGCTCAAGGACATAGATCTCATCGGCATGCTCGATGGCAGACAAACGATGCGAGATCATGATGACCGTGTGGCTGCCCGCAAGCTCGCGCGCGGCTGAGATGATAGCGGCCTCGCTTTCGGCGTCGATATTGCTCGTGGCCTCATCGAAGATGTAGATGGGCGAATCGTGCAGCAGTGCCCGGGCGAACGCCAGGCGCTGGCGCTGACCACCCGAAAGGTTCGCGCCCTCTGCCGCGATCTCCATGTCGAGACCGCCCGATTCGCGCACGAAGCCCGCCAGCCGGCACTTCGCGAGGGCCCCCCACAGCTCCTCGTCGCCCGCGTCGGGCTTGGCGAGCAGCAAGTTCGAGCGAAGCGTTCCCTTGAACACGTAGCTCGAAAACGGCACCGTGGTGATGGTCTTGCGCAGCGACTCGGCCGAGGTATCGCGCAAATCGATCCCGCCAATGCTGACCTCGCCCGCATAGCGCGCGTTCGCGCCCGACAAAATGCCCGCAAGCGTCGACTTGCCCGAGCCGCTCTCGCCCGTCACACCGATGAAGCTGCCGCGCGGCGCCGAGAAATCGACCCCCTCGAGCACCTGGCGCTTCCCGTCGTAGGAGTACCCGACGCCGCGGCATTCCACGCGCGCATCGTGCGGATCGACCTCGCAGGCGCCGTCGACGGGCAGGGGCGCATCGAGAATCGCGTACATCTTCTCCGCCGCAGCCATGCCACCCATGGCCGTGTGGAAGAACGAGCCCAGCGTGCGCATGGGGATGAAGAACTCGCTCGACAAAAACACGATGGAGAAGGCCGCCGCGAACGTCGCCGCGCCGCACGAGAACTGCCACAGCACGGCGATCATTCCCACCGCCGCGCCGCCGAACGCGAAGAGATCCATGACGGTGATCGAGTTCAGCTGCATCGTAAGCAGGCGCATCGTCGCCTTGCGGAAGCTCTCTGCCGCCCCGTTCATCTCCTCGTGCTTGCGCGCGTCAGCGGAATAGATCTTGAGGGTCGTGAGGCCCTGGATCGCCTCGAGGAACATGCTGCCCAAATCGGTGTAGCTGCCCCAATAATTGCGCATGGTGCGGCGCGCGATCTTCTGCACGCAGACGATGGATGCGGGAATAAGGGGCACGCACACGAGCAACGCCACGGCGGCGGGAAGCGACAGGGGCGCAAGCGCCACGAACAGCGTCAAGGGGGCGAGCAGGGCGTAGAAAAGCTGCGGCAGGTATTGGCCGAAGTAGCTCTCGAGCTGCTCGGTGCCCTCGACGCTCACCTGCACGGCGACGCCCGTCGCCACGGTCTCGCTGTAGGCGGGCCCGAGCGCCGCGAGCTTGTCGTAGACCTGCTGGCGGATGGAGCATTTCGCGCAGGAAGCGGCCTTGCGGCCCATGCGCTGCGCCGTCGTCTGGCATACCATGCGCACCACGATCGCCCCCGCCGACACCGCAATAACGCCGATCGCCATTCCCGCGTCAGCCGCGCCCTCGAGCGTCGCCTGCAAGAACAAGCCGATGACCACGAACAGCGCAATATTGCACGCAAGGGCCACCCATTGAAGCGCCACATCGGCGACGATGAACTTGACAGCGCCCGGCACCATCGAAAGCAAACGTTTATCGAACACGTCTTCCCCTTTTTCATTCATGCGAAGCTTGAAAGTTACACGTGGCTAATGGTAATCCAAGAGATACTTTTTGAGGAGAGAAAGGGGGAAAGATTACTCAGGCAGCGCAAAACACCTGTTAGGAAAGCCGCAGCTCGCCTGCAATCACATATGCCGCCGCGTCCCGATACACAAAGAGGGTTGAAGCCGCCGCACGCTGAGCGAGCACACGGCGCGGGACCGCCTGGGCACGCCCGACACCGCCACCTGAGACTGCGAGCGCGGCGGGATGCTGCCACCGCCTTATTCCACAGCTATGCGTGCGTGGTCTTGCCGCATTCCTCGTAAATGCGCGTGACCTCGAGCTCGTATTGCTTGCGCGCTCCCTTCACCACCGTGTCCAGGATCAGGCCGCACGAAAACGACATCATTCCCAAGAAGATGAACGCCACGGCCAAAAGCGCGGTCGGCAGCTTCGGGACGAGCCCCGTATGAGCGAACTCCCAGATCACAGGCACGCCGAACAAGAGACCGACCACGCACAGCAGAAGACCCAGAAGCGAGAAGAGCGCGAGCGGGCGGTAATCTTTGAACAGCGAGAGAATCATCATGAGCACCTTCGTGCCGTCAGAGAAGGTGTTGAGCTTGCTTTCGGACCCTTCAGGACGGTCGCGATAATCGATAGGAACCTCAGCGATGCGCCATCGCTTGTCAACCGCGTGGATCGACAGCTCCGTCTCGATCTCGAATCCCGGCGAGAGCACCGGCATCGACTTCGCAAACACCTCGTTGTAGGCGCGATACCCCGTCATGACGTCGGAGAACTCGAACCCGTAGATCGCCTTGATGAGGAAACGGACGAGATTGTTTCCAAAGCCGTGGAAGGCGCGGTCGTTTTCCTCGCCGTAAGTGCCGTTCGACAGGCGGTCGCCCACCACCATGTCAGCCTCGTCGTTCATAAGCGGAGCCAAAAGCTCGGGCGCGGCCTCGGCGGGATAGGTGTCGTCGCCGTCAACCATAATGTAGTAGTCGGCGTCGATATCGCGCATCATCTGACGCACGACGTTGCCCTTCCCCTGGCGACGCTCGACGCGAACCTGCGCACCATGCTCGCGCGCGATGTCGCCCGTGCCGTCGGTTGAGTTGTTGTCGTAGACGTAGATCGAGGCGTCGGGCAAGACGCGCTTGAAGTCGTCGACCACCTTCGCGATGGTGAGCGCTTCGTTGTAGCAGGGAATGATGACGGCGACGGAGGGCTTCCCCGTGCAATCGGTGGTGTTATCGGCAGCCTCAAGGCTCATGTAGGTGCTCCTCGCAAATATGTGCAATCAGCCGCGCCGCAGCGCGCAACTCAAAACTTCTAACCAGTGAATGCTAGGGGATGAAAGCCCGAACCGGCACGACGTCAAGGGAAAAACAGGGAATCAGAGGAGAACGCGCCGCGAGCAGCTCGCTGTGATAGAGTTCACGCGGGTTGAAACCGCCTGCGCGCGTGATTGGGGCGCGCTTATTGGGACCGCATATGGGGCGCACGCTTAAGACGCGCGCTCGAAAGGCACTCGGATATCGTGAAGAAACTTATCGCACAGCTTATGAAATTCGGCGTCGTCGGCGTGATCGCGTTCATCATCGACTACGGCCTGCTCGCTCTTTTGACGGAAGTTTTCGGCGTGAACTACCTGGTGAGCGCCACGATTTCTTTCACCGCGTCCGTCATCTTCAACTACCTGGCCTCGATGCGCTACGTTTTCACCCACAAAGAGGGGATGAGCCGACGCCGCGAGTTCATCATCTTCGTGACCTTGTCGGTGATCGGCCTAATCATCAACAATCTCTGCATGTGGGCAGGCGTCGAGCTCGCGCATATCCACTACCTCATCACCAAGATCGGCGCCACGTTCATCGTCATGGTGTGGAACTTCGTCACGAGGAAGATCTTCCTCGATGGCGGTGACGCGCCCGCCGAAACGCCGAGCGAGAGCTAGGCCGGCGCGTATACCATGGGAAACATGGAACTCACCGGTGAAATGAAGAACACAACCGCAGAAGACGGCGCCGACGCGATCGGCGAAGGTCGCGCTTGCACGAACGACGCAGATCACGGGGGCATTTCTGAGCGCGCAAACACCGCATCGGCGCCCTGCGAGGCCGAAAGCGGGCTCGCTGCCTCGCCCGACGACGCACCCGAGCAGCAGCTCGGGGCCAGCACCCCCAGCGACGCAACACGCCCGACGGTCATCGTGATGCACGCCTCGGTCGGCTCGGGCCATCGCAGCGCGGCGAACGCCGTCGCGCAGGCGCTCGAGCTTTTGCGCGACGACCCGTCCCTTCGCGATGGCATCCCCTGCCCCGAGGACCTAAACGTCGAGGTGCTCGACGTGCTCGACTTCGGCCGCATGCGCATGAACGGCGACAAGATGGCGTCGATGTTCACCGGCCCGACGCGTCCCATCTACGACCTCACCTGGCGCTACACCCTCACGGGGCGCCTTCTGTGGGGAGGCGGCACCGCCTGGTCGCGCATCATGTTCCCCCGCTTCACCGAGCACGTGCGCAAAACCCAGCCCCTCGCCATCGTCTGCACGCACATCACCGCCGCCAACGTCGCCGTCGGCGCGCGCATGATCACCGGGCAGTCCTTCCCCATCGTATGCGTCCCCACCGACTACGAGACGGAAGGCATGTGGCCCCATCTGCACAGCGACCTTTTCTGCGTCGCGAACGAGTCGATGGCCGAGACCCTACGCCCGCGCAAGGTGCCCGAGGAGCGCATCACGATCACGGGCATCCCCGCGCGCCCCGCGTTCCGCAAGACCTACGACAAGGCCGCAGGACGCGAGAAGTTCGGGCTGCCGCAGGACAAGCGCATCGTGCTGGCGCTCGCGGGCGCGTATCTCCCCACGCCCTACGTGCGCTTCCGAGAGGCGCTCGACAAGATGCTTCCCTACCTGCACCGTTTCAAGAACACCCACCTCGTGATCGTGGCGGGCGCCGACGCGGAATACGCCGCCCATCTGCGACGGGAATGCGAGGAGCTGGGAATTCCGAACGCCACGGTGCTCGAGTACGTGGAAGGCATGGCCGAGCTCATGGCCGCGAGCGATCTGGTAATCTGCAAGCCGGGCGGGCTCACCGTGACCGAGTGCCTCTGCGCGAAGGCGCCCATGATCCTGCTCGGGCGCGCCTATGGCCAGGAGAACATCAACGTGCGCATGCTGACCTCGCTCGGTGCCGCCCTGCACGTGACGACCGCCCGCGAGCTCGTCGGAGCGATGGGGCATGTCGATGCGAACCCCGCCATCGTGGAGGCGATGCTCACGCAGGGCTCCTTCCTGCGTCGCCCGAACGCGGCGATCGACATCGCTCGCAACGCATTGCGCCTGGCCGCAGCCGAGCCGAGCACTGATGCACGCATGCGCAAGAAGCACTTCCTCCACTTCTACTGGGGGCACACCCCCGCACACATCCGCTAATGCACTCGGCATCGCGCCGAGATGGAAAGGAACAACCGAACGATTATGGCTTCATTCGACGATCTGGGGCTTAGCCCCAAGGCGCTTGCCGCCGTCGCGTCCCTCGGCTACGAAGAGCCGACCCCCGTGCAGGAGCGCGCGATCCCGCTTGTCCTCGAAGGACACGACATCATTGCCGCCGCGAAGACGGGAACAGGAAAAACCGCCGCTTTCTCGCTTCCTTCGATGGATAAGCTCGGGCATGCGAAGGGTGAGCGCGGGCCGCTCATGCTCGTCGTCACCCCGACGCGCGAGCTCGCTGCACAGATCGCAGAGGTCTGTGAGGCCGTGGCGAAATCGACCCACCACCGCGTGCTTTCCGTCGTGGGCGGCGTGTCGTACAACCCGCAGATCAGCGCCCTGAAACGCGGAACCGACGTGCTCATCGCCACGCCGGGGCGCCTGATCGACCTCATGGAGCAGAAGGCCGCGCATCTCAATCGCGTGGAGGTGCTCGTGCTCGACGAGGCCGACCGCATGCTCGACATGGGCTTTCTGCCGTCGGTGAAAAAGATCGTCGCCGCCACGCCGAAAACGCGCCAAACGCTTTTGTTCTCCGCCACCATCGACCGCTCGATCGAGGGGGTTGCGGGCACGTTCTTGCGCGACCCCGAAGTGGTGGAGATCGCGCACAAGGGCGAGACCGCCGACACGGTCGACCAGTGCATCGTGCATGTGCCGCAGGTGCTCAAGGCCGACCTCCTGCGCGCGACGATCGCTGCATGGGGGCACGAGCGCGTCATCGTGTTCGCCCGCACGCGCAGCCGCGCCGACGCGACGTGTCGCCGCCTGAAGCGCGCTGGGTACTCGGTGGAGGCCATCCACTCGAGCCGCACGCAGAACCAGCGCCGCCGTGCGCTCGAGAACTTCGCAGCTGGGGCGACCGACATCTTGGTGGCCACCGACGTGCTCGCCCGCGGCATCGATGTCGATGAGGTGAACTACGTCGTGAACTATGATTTGCCCACGCAGGCGGAGGATTACGTGCACCGAATCGGGCGCACTGGCCGCGCAGGCGCGAAGGGCCGCGCGATTTCGTTCGTCACGCCCGAGACGCAGGACGCGCTCGTCGATATCGAGAAGTTCACGAAGCGAGAGATTCCCGAGGTGCGCATCGAGGGCTTTGACGAGGAAGCGTGCGCCGTGGCCGCCGCCGAACGCGCCACGAAGGCCGCAGCGAAACGCGACCCCGATATCGCCGAGGCGAAGCGCGAGATGGACAAGCGCGAGAAGAAAAAGAAGAAGGCGCAGGCCCGCGCTGCCGAGGAGCGCGAGGAAGCGCGCAGCGGGAACGGCGGACGTAGCGGGAAGGCATCGGGCAAGGGCGCCAAAACTCACAACAGCAAGAAGGCCTCGCATGCTGACGGGCAGCGCACCCGCAAGAGCTCACCTGAGACGAGCAGGCCCGCCAAGGGCGCGAAGGCGCAGGCCGAGCGTTCGCGCAAGGGCGCACAGGCTCAGGGTGGAGCTGCGCGCAAGCAAACGCAGGGCGGGAATTCCCGCAAGCAAGCGGGCGCCGCGATGCCGAAGGGCGACTTCCGCCCCGGCCGCGCACACCGCGCCGAGGTGGCCCGTCAGCACAGCAAGCGCCGCTAGGTTTTCCCGCCTCTGGGGCGCAAGCGCCTATGCGCTCCAGAGGTAGCCGACGCCGCGCACGGTTTCCAGACGTTGCGCCAGTTCGGGGCCAAGCTTCGCGCGCACGCGCCTCACGTGGACATCGACCGTGCGGCTGCCACCGTAGTAATCGAAGCCCCACACACGGCGCAGGAGCGCATCGCGCGAGTACGTGCGGCCCGGATGCGTCACCAGAAACGCGAGCAGCGCGTATTCCAGGTACGTGAAGTCGAGTGGCTCGCCGTTCACCTTCACCTGGTAGGTCGCCAAGTTGATCGTCATGTTGTCGACGGAGATGTAATCCGAGGTGGAACTCTCGTTGCCCGGCCACAGAAGCTGGCGGATGCGGGCGGCGCACTCCTCGGCGGACGCGCCGTGCACCACGAAGTCCGCCTTGATCTGCACGGGCAGGCGGAACTCGGACAGCTGCGCCTCGTTCACGATGACGAGCATCGACGTGGAACCGTCCTCCACCAAAAGCGACTCGGCCTGCGCCACCGTGTCGAGCGCATCGCCGCGCGCTTCGTAAATCACCAGGTCATGCGAGGGATGCTGGGCGAGCAGCTTCTTGAACTGCGCAGACGAACCCGCCACCACGTCGACATCGAGCCCTGAGAGCACGGACTGGAACTTATGGGCATTGTCGAGGCTGTCGGCGATGAAAAGAACCGTTTTCCTTTGCATCATGGCTCAACCTTTCCCGCATGCAGGGCGCGCATTTAAAGGACCTCAAGGTAGCGGTTGCGTTCCCATTCGGAAACGGTGCCCTGGTATTCGTTCCACTCGGCTCGCTTCGTCTCCACCAGGTAGCCGTGGATGTGCTCGCCGAGCGTCTTCTTCATGAGCTCGGACTCCGCGAAGAGCTCGACCGCCTCGCCTAGGCTCTCGGGCAGCGTGCGAACGCCCTGCTTGCGCAGGTCCTGACGCGAAAGCTCAAAGAGGTCGAGACCCTCGGTCGGATCTTGCAAGGGCAGCTCCTCTTCAATGCCGGCAAGGCCTGCGGCAAGCATGCAGGCGAATGCCAAATACGGGTTCGCCGCCGGGTCGGGGTTGCGCAGCTCCACGCGGCACGCGACTTCGCGATTCGGACGATATGCGGGGATGCGCACGAGCGTCGAACGGTTGCGGGCTCCCCAGGAAATGTAGGTGGGCGCCTCTCCGCCGGAAACCAGGCGCTTGTAGGAGTTCACGTACTGATTGGTGATGCAGCAGAACTCGGGAGCGTACTTCAAAAGACCGGCGATGTAGTGTTTCGCCAAATCGGAAAGGTTGTAGCCGAGCGGATCGTTCGGATCGAAGAAGGCATTGTTGCCATCGAGGTCGAACAGGCTCTGGTGCACGTGCATGCCCGACCCGGGGGCATCGGCTAGGGGCTTGGGCATGAACGACGCGTACACGCCGTGCTTCATGGCGATTTCTTTCACGACCAGCTTGTAGGTCATCACAGCGTCGGCCATAGAAAGCGCGTCGGTGAAGCGCAGGTCGATCTCGTGCTGGGAAGGGCCGTTCTCGTGGTGGGAGTACTCCACCGGGATGCCCATCTTCTCCAGGGTAAGCACCGTGTCGCGGCGCAGGTCGGAAGCATAGTCGAGGCTCGTCAGGTCGAAATACCCGCCATGGTCGAGCACCTCGGTCGAATGCTGATCTTTAAAGTAGAAGAACTCGAGCTCGGGCCCGACGTTGATCACGTAACCCATATCGAGCGCGCGCTGGACCTCGCGCGCGAGCACCTGGCGCGGGTCGCCCTCGAAGGGCTTGCCGTCAGGCGTGCGGATGTCGCAGAACATGCGCCCCACGGCATTGCTCTCCGGGCGCCACGGGAGCACCTGGAAGGTCGAGGCGTCGGGGAAGGCGAGCATGTCGCTTTCGCGCGTGCGGCAAAAGCCCTCGACGCAGCTGCCGTCGAAGCCCATGCCGTCCTCGAAGGCGTTCTCGAGCTCGCTCGGGATGACGGCGAACGACTTCATGTTGCCGAGAACATCGGTAAACCAGAAGCGGACGAAGTGGACATCGCGGCCCTTGATGGTTTTGAGCACGAAATCTTGTTCCGGATTGGATGACATGGCATATGCTCCTTGCGTTCGATCGTCCTCGGCGGTGTGCCCCGCACCGCTCAAGCGCAGCTGCACCGCAGGCCGCGCCCTTAGAATATCTTCCCATTATATCGGGTCATGTTTCGATGGGGTTAACGGTTTTCTGAAGCTTCGGCCCCTCGCCTTCACCATCGGCTAATTCGCGCCCGGGCAGAGCGGCGTTTTCGATATATCGCGAATTACGATAGCCAGGCATTTGTTTTTCGAACTACCACTTACCCCGCGCTCGCGATACTATGGAGAGCATCGAATGGAAGAGAACGCGTTCCCCCAAGGCAACGCGTCCCAGGAAAGGACATCATCAATGGCAATCAACTTCAAGAAGAAGAAAGCGGCGCTCGTCGCAACGCTCGCTCTCGGCGCGGTGCTCGCGTTCGGCCTGGCAGGCTGCGGCGCTCAGAGCGCAAGCTCCGACAAGGCGGCAAGCTCCGACGACAAGACCATCACCGTCGCGGCAACCCCCTCTCCGCATGCGGAGATCCTGAACGACGCTGTGAAACCGCTGCTCGAGAAGGAAGGCTACACCCTCGAGGTGAAGGAGTTCACCGACTACGTGCAGCCTAACACGGTGACCGAGGAAGGCGAGGTCGACGCCAACTACTTCCAGCACATCACCTACCTCAACAACTTCAACGAGGAAAAGGGCACGCATCTCGTGAGCGTCGCTGACGTCCACTACGAGCCGTTCGGCCTGTACCCGGGCAAGACCAAGAGCCTCGACGCCCTGGCTGACGGCGCGACCGTCGCCGTCCCCAACGACGCCACCAACGAGGCGCGCGCGCTGCTGCTGCTCCAGGACGCCGGCCTCATCACGCTGAAGGACGACGCAGGCATCAACGCCACCACAAACGACATCGTCTCCAACCCGAAGAACCTCCAGCTGAAGGAAGTTGAGGCCGCAACGGTTCCCAACATCGTCGCCGACGTCGACATTGCCTGCATCAACGGCAACTACGCCATCCCCGCGGGTTTCAAGACCACCGACGCGCTCGCAACCGAGTCTGCCACCTCGCTCGCCGCTGAAGCTTATGCGAATGTCCTCGTCGTGAAGGATGGCAACCAGGATTCTGATAAAATCAAGGCTCTTGTGAAAGCACTCACGTCCGACGAGGTTCGCACCTACATCAACGACACCTACGCCGGCGCTGTCGTCCCCGTGTTCTAAGGGACGCCCACAAAGGAGTTAGAAAGCGAATGATAGAGCTAGACCATCTGGAAAAGGTCTACCTCGCTCGCGAAGGCTCACATCGTGCGTTGCATGATGTGAGCCTTACCATTGGCGAGGGGGAGATCTTCGGCATCATCGGCCAGTCGGGCGCGGGCAAGTCCACGCTCGTGCGCTGCATCAACCTGCTCGAGCGTCCCACGTCGGGGCGCATTCTCATCGATGGCGTCGATGTGACGAACTATCAGGGTCGCGACCTGCGGCGCCTGCGCGAGGGAATCGGCATGATCTTCCAGAATTTCAGCCTGTTCCAGCAGCGTACCGTGCTCGACAACGTGATGTTCCCGCTCACCATTCGCGGCGAGAAGAAGGATGCCGCCAAGAAGCGCGCCCTTGAGCTGCTCGACGTGGTCGAGCTGGCCGACAAGGCGCACCGCTATCCGAGCGAGCTTTCGGGCGGCCAACAGCAGCGCGTGGCGATTGCGCGCGCCCTCGCGAACAACCCACGCATCATGCTCTGCGACGAGGCCACGAGCGCGCTCGACACGCGCACGACGGTGTCGGTTTTGAACCTGCTCGCGAAGATCAACAAGGAGCTCGGCGTGACGCTCGTGGTGATCACCCACTCCCTTGCCGTGGCGCGCCACATCTGCGACCGCGTCGCCGTGATCGACGAGGGGGTCATCGTGGAGGAAGGCCCGACGCGCCAAGTGCTCGAGAACCCGCAAAGCGAGGCAGCCTGCGAGCTTGTCTCCTTCGACAGCCTGGAGGTGAAGTAGGCTATGTTCGATTTCTCCGCCTTTTTCGCCCAGTACGGCAACTTGTTTTTGCAGGGCACCATCGACACGCTCGTCATGACGTGCGTAGCCACCATCTTGGCGTACGTCATCGGTATCCCCCTTGGCATCCTTTTGGTGGTGACCAGCCCGAACGGGTTGCGTCCCAACCGAATCGTCTCGACCATCGTCGGATGGATCGTCAACATCGGCCGTTCGGTGCCTTTCATTATCCTGCTCGTCGCGCTCATCCCGTTCACGCGCTTTATCGTGGGAACCTCGCTCGGCGTGCCGGGAGCCGTCGTGCCCCTCGTGGTGACGGCCGCGCCCTTCGCCGCACGCATGGTCGAGCAGAGCCTTGAGGAGACCGACAGCGGACTTGTCGAGGCAGCTCAGAGTTTCGGTGCTTCTACCTGGCAAATCGTGTGGAAGGTGTATTTGAAAGAGACGCTGCCCTCGCTCGTGCGCGGCGCGGCCATCACGTTCGTCACGCTGTTCGGCTACTCCGCCATGGCAGGCACCGTAGGCGCCGGCGGCTTGGGCGATATCGCCATCCGCTACGGCTACCAGCGCTTCCAGACCGACGTCATGATCTTCGCCGTGCTTTTGTGCGTTGTGCTCGTCATCGTGTTCCAGGCGATCGGCGATGTGACCGCGCGCAAGATCGACAAGCGCCGCAGGTAGATTGCGCCCCGCAACATCAAAAGAAGCCGCTTCCCTCGGGAGGCGGCTTCTTTGTTTATGGGAATGTAGCTGGGCTTAATCCTCTTTCGGGGCAGTCTTGCCCGATTGTCACGATGCTCACCTGGTGGAACCTTGAGCGATTACCTTAGATTAGCACTCCTTGGCCGGGGGCTAGCTGGCAGCTTTCTCAGCTGGCGAGTCGTTCGCTTCCTTCACGTCCCCGTCTTCGGGCTCCACGTAGACGCCGTCCTGCTTGAAGATGACGTAGAACGTGCGGAAGAACACCTTCACGTCAAGCGCGAAAGACACGTGGCGCACGTAGTACACGTCGAGCTTCAAACGGTCGCGCCAGGGCAGCGAGTTGCGCCCATAGACGGCGGCATAGCCCGTGATGCCAGGTTTGACCAGCAGTTTCTCCCCGTCATCACCCTCGTAGAGCTCGGTTTCGCGCCGCAAGTCGGGGCGCGGGCCCACAACGCTCATGTCGCCTTTGAGCACGTTCAGGAACTGAGGCATCTCATCGATCGAGGCCTTGCGCATGAAGGCCCCTATGCGCGTCATGCGCGGGTCGTCGGCGCCGTTGTAGGTTGACCCGTCTTCCATCACCAGGTCAGGCGCGTTCACCTTCATCGAGCGCAGCTTGTACATCGTGAAGTCGCGGCCGTCCTTGCCCACGCGCGGCGCGTTGTAGAAGATGGGGCCCTTGTCCTCAAAGTAGATGAGCGGTGCACAAATCGCCACGATGATCAGTACAAACGGTAGCGCGATCAGGCCGATGACGATGTCGCAGACGCGTTTTCCGAAGCGCAGGTACATCTAGCGCACGCCCTTCGCGGAAAGCCTTGCGAACACCTCGTGGCACATCGCGATCACGTAGTCCACGTCGTCGTCGGAGAGCTTCGTGTGCAGGGGCAGCGTGACCTCGTTTGAGAACTGCGCGAGCGCGTTCGGGAAGTCGGCAATGTCGAAGCCAAGATCTTTGTAGGCAGTGAGCAGGGGCAACGGCTTGTAATGCACGTTGCAGGCGACGCCTTCCTCCCCCATCTCGTTGATGAACGCGTTGCGGAACTCCTGCGAGGCGCCCTCAATGCGCGCGAGCATGAGGTGACCCGACGACGCGAAGTCGTCCCCGTAATGCTTGATAAGGGCAAACGGCAGGTCCGCCAGCCCGCGCTCGTAGCGCTCGACGAGCTCGCGACGGCGCGCGAGAAGACCCGGGTAGCGGCGCAGCTGGGCCAAACCAAGCGCCGCCTGCAGGTCGGTCATGTTGCACTTCCAGCCGCAGAATGCCACGTCGTATTCCCATGCGCCGACGCGCGTTTTCGCGAGCGCGTCTTTCGTTTGGCCGTGAAGCGACATCAGCATAAGGTCGCGATAGAGCTCCTCCGAGTCGAGCCCAGGGACATCGCGCCAGGTGAGCGCGCCGCCCTCTGCCGTGGTGAGGTTCTTCACCGCGTGAAAGGAGAACGATGTAAGATCAGCCGCCTGTCCCGAATGAAGGCCATGACGCACCGCACCGAGCGAGTGCGCGCCGTCGGCAACGATGGGCACGCGATCGAAGAGTTCCTCGCGGGGAGTGCGCGGCCGCCACTTGCCGCTCACGCTCCCAAGCGCTGCCCGCAGGCGGTCGTAGTCGCACATGACGCCCGCCACATCGACGGGGATGACAGCGCGAGTCTTCTCGGTGACGAGGCCCGCCACCTGGTCGTAGTCGATCTCGAAAGAGCCAGGCGCCACGTCACAGAGCACGGGGGTTGCGCCCACGTGCACAATAGGGCTCGCCGAGGCGGTGTAGGTGTAAGCGCTCGTGATGACCTCGTCACCTGGCCCGATGCCGAGCGCGCGCAGGGCGCATTCGAGCGCCGCCGTCGCGGAGTTGAAGCAGGCAAAGCGCGTCGTGTGGCTGAATTCCGCCAAATCGCGCTCGAACTGCTTGGTCTTCGGCCCGGTGGTGATCCAGCCGCTTCGGAGCGCATCGGCCACCTCGTCGATTTCAGCTTGAGAAATATCGGGAGGGGAAAAGGGAATGTTGCGCTTCACGTTCACGAGCATGCCGTCCTTTCGTCATCCCTTCGCACACGCCGCCGCTTCGCCGCGCGCGGTCATGGGCCAACAGATTGAGCGCACGTGCGCCCAGGTTACTTCAAGCACTTAATTGTGCAACGAACCTGCCCACTTGATGTGCGCTTAGAGCAAATTGCGTATCAATTCCACTATCGCCTGGTAAGAATGAGCCTGATCGAACTGGCGGCACGCGATGTCGCGCGCCTTCGCCCCCATGATCTTTCGCGACGAGGCGTGCGCGGCGAGCTTCACGATTGCCTGGGTGAGCTCGCTCGCGTTTCCCGGGGCGACGTTCACGCCGAAGCCGTCCGCCTCCACCTTCGCGCAAAATTCGGGGCTCTCCCCCGTGTTGATCATGGGAATGCCCGCGGCCAGGTAATCGCCGATTTTCGTGACGATGCTCTGGGCGGCGCCATGCACGAGCGAGTTGACCGTGATATCGGACGCGGCAAGCCAGGCTGCCATGCGCTCGTAGGGGGTGTAACCGAGGAAATCGACGGGCGCGCCAATCGAGCTCGCAAGCTCGGTGAGCTTATCGCGGTCGGGGCCATCGCCCAGGATCTTCACGCGCAGGCCGCTCACCCGCGGCTCCGCGAGCTTTGCAGCTTGAACGAGGGTCGAAAGGTCGTAGCTTGCGCCGAGCGTGCCCGCATAGGTCACCCAGAACTCGCCCGCCGGTTTCACGACCGTGTCCGCGTTCTCGCGCACTCCCTCGTCAAACGCGGCGAGATTGTTCCCCACGTACACCGTCACACGCTCGTAAGGCTCCTCGCGATCGGCGGCGGGGCGCGCGGCGTACTCGTCGGAGGTTCCCACCGCGCCAGAGAGCAGCTCATAGACGCGATGCGCGTCGCGCGCGAACGGCCGGAAGGCGATGTCGCTCACGACCGGCACGTTCACGACCATGCGCATTGCCTCGGGCCACAGATCGTTCACGTCGGCAACAAAGGGAATGCCGTGCTCGTGCGCCGTCTCCGCGCACACGCGGGCGACGTCGTTGGGCGGAATCTCGGCGTAGATGAGGTCGAACGCTCGGGCGTCGGCGGCAAAGCGTTCCGCGAACATGCGACGCAGATTCTTCGCAGCCTTACGATGGCTCATGATGCGCGCGAGATCGAGATTCTTCTTGTAGCCGGGCTCGGGGATGAAGACGACGCGGTACGGGAGGTCGCGATAGCACGCCTTCTCGATGTCGCGCTGGGCCTTCTCCCAATGCTGGAACGACGAGGTGAACAGCGTCACGTCGAAGCCCTCGCGCACGAGCAGCTCCGACAGGAAGCGAAAGCGCGTGTAGCCGCGCGTTTCGTCGCCGAGCTTCACGCCCATGGTGACGACGGCGATGCGCTGCTTGCGGGCAGGCGCGTGGTGTGTGTTCGATAGTGTGTCCATGGTTCGAAAGTATAGCAGCACCGATGGAAACGCCCGCCCTCGAACTCGCGAAAGCGGGCGGATTCCGAATGAAGATGCACGGCAATCCCGGATAGGGCTCCCCAGACGGCAATGTCCGGCCGTTCGGGGAGCCCCCAGCCTCAGGTTTTGGGCCTCGGCCTAACCCTCGCTACCCCTTCGAGGCATACACCACGTTATCGGCGGCGTTTTCCCAGGCGGGAAGCTTGAAGATACGGAAACCCCGCTGCCGCAGAGCCTCGCGTTCCCCTGCCGCGGTATCGCCAATGGAAAGCGCCCCGTTCGGGCATGCGTTCACGCAGTAGGGAAGCTCGCCCTCCGCCAGCCGCCCGCCGCAGCGCACGCAGCTCTTCGACCAGATGGGAATCCAGCTCATGTGCAGGTCAGGCCACACCCCTGCGGGCCGATCGATGCCCTCGCCGCTACCTTCCGTGCGCACCGTCAGCCAGAATTTCTCATCCGAAAGGCCGTTTCCTACCTTGCAGGCAAGGGAGCAGGTCCAGCATCCCGTGCATCGCTGCAGGTTCACCAGAATCGTCTTCTCATCCATGTCGCTCCCCTATTCCTCGACCTTGCGCACGTCGCATGCGCAATCCCAAATCGTATCCCAGGCACCCGCCATGCCGCCGATGCCGCCAGTGCCGAACCCAGGCTGGAAACCGCCGATCGCCCGCACGCAGCTGTCCCAGTGTTTGGACACGTCGTTGAGCGTGTAGTCGCTGCCGAGCGCTGGGATGAGCTCGGAGTACATGCCGTCCTCGAACGCGTCGTGGCGCCAACCGAACCAGCACTGCACGGTTCCCGGGGGAATCTGCTGGTCGAGCTTCATCTCGATGGTCACGTGCCCGCGCTCGTTGTAGATTTCCACCTTGTCGCCGTCTTTGATGCCTTCAGCCTGCGCGTCCGCCGGGTTCATGCGACCTGTCGGATACCCGCCCGACAGATCGGCCATGACCGGGTCGTCGGTGAACATCGACTGCATGAAGAAGCGCTGGCGTCCGCTGAAGAAGTGGTACCTCCCCTTCGCGGTTCCGTTCCCCAAGCTCATCGGCGTGGGAGCCTCAAGCGGCTCGCGATACGCGGCCATCTGCGCCCCGACGGGAAGCAGTCGCTCGCAGTAGAATTCAAGGCGCTTAGAGGGCGTGTTGAACTGCAGCCCCATGAACGGGTCCCAGTTCACCGGGGGCGTTGCCGCGCGCACAAGCTTCTCCTTCTTCAGGCGCTCGTAGGTGAGCGGCGGCTGGATGCCCGCGATCATCGGCCACTTCGACTGGATGCGCACCTCGATCCATTCCTCCGCCGTCTTGTCGAAGTACTCGCCCAAGCCCACGCGCTTCGCAAGCTCGCTGTAGAGGAACGTGGGGTCGCGCGCCTCGCCTTGTGGCTCGATCGCCGGCTCCTGCAAGACGATGTGGTTGTACGCCGCCGACGCCACCAGCTCATAGCGCTCGAACGGCATGCAGTCGGGCAGCAAGTAGTCGGCATACTGGCCCGTGTCGGTCATCCAGATGTCCACGTCGACGATGAGTTCCATCTGCGGGAAGATTTCGTCAATCCACAGACCGCGGTTCGGGCAGTTGTGCACCGGGTTGCCCGCGATCACCCAAAACGCTTTGATCGGGTACGGCTTCTGGCTTTTCACCTGGTTGATAAACTCGTTTTGACGCAGCATCTTCGCCTTGTAGCCCTCGCGGCCAAGCGGCATGGTGATGGGCGTGTCGTTGAAGATCATCGGGAAACCGGCAGGCAGCATCTCGCTCGTGACGCCAGCGCCGGGGCGACCCAAGTTGCCCGTCAGCATGCCGAGCAGATAGAACGAGCGGTAGCTCTCACCCTGGTTCTGGTAGCGAAGTCCCAGCGCGCCGAAGATGTAGGCATTCGGGGCGCTCACGTACTCGTCGGTAAGGCGCCTAACCACTTCGGGAGCGACGCCCGTGACCCCCTCCTGCCACTCGGGCGTATAGCTTGCCGCATGCTCGCGCAGGCACGCGAACGCCGTCTTGCACGCCACGCCGCCGACTTCATGCGCGCCGTCGAGCTCCATGTGCGCCACAGGAGACGCCTGCTCGCCAGGGGTCATGGGCGCCGCAGCTCCGGCGTCAGCATCCCACACCAGGTAGTTTCCTTCAGCATCGCGAAGGAACTCTCCCGTGTCGTCGCGCACGAGGAACGGCGCCACCGTGTAGGACAGCAGGAAGTTCTCGTTGTAGCGCTTCTCCTGAATGATGAGGTTCGCCATGGCGAGGGAAAGGGCCGGGTCGGAACCTGGTTTCACAGGGATAAACTCATCGGCGAAGCCCGCCGTGCCGTCGAACAGAAGCCCGATGTCGACGATCTTAGCGCCGTTCGAACGAGCCTCCACCAGGTGCTTTGCGATACGCTGCTGATTTTCGATGGGATTAGCGCCCCACACGATGATGTAATCCGACGTATCGAAGTTTGCCGGATCGGTCGTCATGTACTTGTAGAAATCGCCCATGTCGAAAAACGCCGCGTAGAACGGCCCGTTGTCGAGGCCGTACCCTTGGATGGGGTCGGTCGCGCCCCAAAGCCCCATGAACCGCGAGCTCAGCACAGCAGCGAGCCCCTGCGAGGGCGGCACCGACGCCACCACGTCCCACATGGCAAGCGACTCAGGGCCGTAATCGTCGCGCAGCTGCAGAAGCTTCGCGGCGATTTCGTCAAGCGCCTGGTCCCAGCTGATTTCCTCCCACTTACCCTCGCCGCGCTCGCCCGCGCGCTTCAGTGGATGCAGCAAGCGCTTCGGATTGTACGGCTGACGACACGACATGATGCCCTTCTGGCAGATGTAGCCCTCGTTCGCCTCCGCGCCGGTGTAGCTCGGCTTTTCGGTGCGCACGATCTTGCCGTCTTTGACGATCGTTCTGATCGCGCAGAACTCATGATCGCCCCACCCAGGACAACAGGTGTAGACGAACGACTCCCCTTGCGTCATGATTAGGCTCCTCTCGTTTTTCTCCTGTCCGGCGATGTTCCGTCCCGATGCTCGCCGCAAGAAGTACCCAGCTTGCAGCAGGCGAAATGGACGGCACTCATTCACCCTGGGTTCATTATGAAAAGGAATTACAGCAACCGAAAGAAGCCTATAATTGCTTTCTAGACAACGATTAGTTGTGTACGAGAGCGAGAACGCATGAACATCGAAACAATCCGCTACTTCGAAGAGGTCGCCCGGGCGGAATCTTTCTACGGCGCCGCAAAGCGACTCGCTGTGTCTCAGCAGGGACTGAACAAGGCGATTACCTCGCTTGAGCGCGAGCTATCGACAAAGCTTCTCGAACGAAGCCGCAAAGGCGTCACGCTAACGCCCACGGGAAAGAGCTTTCTCGCGTTTGCGCAGAAAGTGACTGCAGACTACGGGGAATTCCTCGATGCGCTTTACAACCCCGACGAGGAGCAAAAACGGGAAGAGGACCCCTTCAATATCCATGTCACGCATTACTCGGCGCAAATAGCCTCAGCGACGCAGGCGTACGTCGACCTGCTCGCGCGGTGCTCGTATATCGAGGAGCCTTTCGAGAAAATCGTCTCGCGTACGTGCCTGTCAGACGGCACTGACCTCGGGTTTGTCGACCTTCACGCCAACAGCGCGCTCGACCTCATCGCGAGCACGGAGCTTGCGTTCGACCCCGTCCTTCGCACGCAATTGGGCGTCGTCTGCCATGCGACGTCATCGTATTCCCGAAGAGAGTCCCTTCGTCGACGCGAGGTGGCTGGCGCACCCTGCGCGACAGACGCCTCACGGGAAGCGGCGCAGCAGATCGAGTGGCTGTTTCGCGATTATCCGCTGCGGAATATGAGAATGAGCGTCGCAAGCCCGCGCATGCTCATCCGTTTCGTCCATTCGCGCGATGACGCCGTGGCTTTCCTGGACTCGTTCAGCTATCACCTTGCGCTCAAAGACGCAGCCATGCCGACAGACGGACTCGCCTTCGTTCCCCTCTCGACCCCGGAATCCATGAGCTACGTGGGATTTCTTTACCCCAAGCACATTCGCCAAAAGCCGCGCGTGCAGCACGCCGTGAGATTGCTCGATCGATATCTCGAAGAGAATCACGGCGACTACCTGGAGCAATACCCCGTGTAAGGGAAGCGCCACCCCAGGCTAGCCCTTTTCCCACTGACTTTCTTCTTAAAAACAGGGTACGTGGCATTTTGGTTTGTGATGCGTCAGAGGCATCGCCGAAACCGCGTGCCGATGGTTCGTCATCCCGCGGCGCATAGGGGGTATCGCCGAAGTCATCACGCGCCCTCGAGAAACGGGTTGACTCGCCAACATCCAGAACGCCGTCTTTCCTCCACCCTGCCTTTCCACCACCCTTCTTCTCGAAAAACAGAGCGCGGTGGACAATAATCGGCGATATGTGAGTCCTCGGGTCCGAAGGAAACCGTTCGCTCGCGCTTCTGCCAGCATTTTCCCAGGCCAGATTTTCCAAAAGGAAGTTAGTCTTCCGACACTCCTCACATATCGGCGATTTATGTCCAAGGCAAGCCGATTTCAAGAAAGAAAGAGGGGCGACCGATTGGCATTAGCCGAAGCTTTGCGGAAGCAATCTTGTTCCATGGTGGACGAAGTCCAGAGGCAGGCTTCTTGAGCGCGCGATGGCATCCGAGGGCGAGAACTGCCTATTGCGAAATTCGCGACGCTCGCCGAGATGACCGCGAGCCCCCCACCGCGCAGTCGAGAAGCGCCCGCTGAGCCTTACGATTTACGCGCTCCATGCGCAATCGCACGCCAAGTCCCTTCGCCACCTGAAATGCGAGTTGATCCAATCCGGGAATGCTTGTCACCTGGTTTTTTGTGGCTGTGATAACCATGAAGCCAAGGGACGCAAGGGCATTTCGCCGCCTCGCATCGCGCGCGATCTTCTGCGAACCAGTGTGAAACATGTCGCTATCGTACTCGACGCAAAGA
>ERZ1034913.841-NODE-841-length-21464-cov-6.260031_pt1 | contig 21464 bp, 24 predicted proteins | sample MGYA00520697_ERZ1034913 | MGnify/ENA primary metagenome ERZ1034913 (study PRJEB33766, sample SAMN09781786) | gut metagenome | biome: gut microbiome | host: Homo sapiens | place: Madagascar | study: EMG produced TPA metagenomics assembly of the PRJNA485056 data set...
GTGGTGGCCAACGACAACTGGCAGCGCTTCACCATCCCCGCAGGCAGCCGCTACCAGTCGCCCGGCGAGGTATACGTAGAGGCAGATGCCTCATCTGCTAGCTACTTCATAGCGCTTGGTGCAATATCCACGGGCGCTAGAGGCCAAAATGGCATTAAAGTGCTGGGCGTAGGCAAAGACTCTATCCAGGGCGATATCCGCTTTGTGGAGGCCGCCCAGGCCATGGGCGCCGTGGTGGAAAGCGGCCCCAACTGGCTGCATATTTCACGCGGCAGCTGGCCCCTGAAGGCCATTGATCTGGACTGCAACCATATTCCAGACGCTGCCATGACCCTGGCCACCATGGCGCTGTATGCCACAGGCAGCACCACGCTGCGCAATATTGCTAGCTGGCGCGTCAAGGAAACCGACCGCATCGCTGCCATGGCCTGCGAACTGCGCAAGCTGGGTGCCACGGTGGAAGAAGGCCCAGACTTCATCCGCATTACGCCGCCCGCCCAGCCGTCTGACTGGAAAGCTGCCAGCATTCACACCTATGACGACCACCGCGTGGCCATGTGCTTTTCACTGGCCGCGTTCAACCCGGCGGGTCTGCCCGTGCGCATTGAAGACCCCAAGTGCGTGGGCAAGACCTTCCCCGATTATTTCGAAGCATTTTTCAGCGTGACCCAAGCTTCCCAACCCGCTCCCGTGATCTGTATTGATGGCCCCACCGCCTCGGGCAAAGGCACGGTCGCTTCTCTGGTGGCCGAGCGACTCGGCTTTCACCTGCTCGACTCTGGAGCGCTCTACCGGATCACCGGCCTGGCGGCTTCGCGCGCAGGCATGGCCCTGACCGAAGACAACGCCCAGGCCATTGCCAACCTTATTCTCAGCAAGGCCATTTGCTTCACATCCGACCAGCGTGTGCTGCTGGACGGCGAAGACGTGTCGCTGGCCATCCGCACCGAAGCAGCAGGCATGAATGCCTCCAAGGTCTCGGCTTTGCCCGCCGTGCGTGAGGCGCTGCTGCAGGTGCAGCGCGACTTTCGCAAGCTGCCCGGCCTGGTGGCCGACGGCCGCGACATGGGCACCACCATCTTCCCTGACGCCCCTTTGAAGGTCTATTTGACGGCCAGCGTGCAGTGCCGCGCTGAGCGCCGTTACAAGCAATTGATTTCCAAAGGACTTTCTGCTAATATGTCAGACCTTTATGCCGACCTTGAGGCGCGCGACGCACGCGACATGAATCGCGCCGCATCGCCCTTGAAGCCTGCTGAAGACGCTTTGCACTGGGACAACTCCGAAAGCACGATTGAACAAGCCGTGCAGCAGGTACTGGACTGGTGGCAAGCACGCCAGCCTTTTGCGCCAGCACAGGGCTGACACCCCAGGCCCGTCAGCCACATCCGCGCTACACGCGCACTGGCCAGAACGGTTCTCAACCTTTAACCCGCAGGAATTTCCTGCACCCTCCGATTGCAGTCATAAAAACGTGTGGCAATGGTGCCGCCGGAAACCTGCATTCGGTCAAGGAACTACATGTCTGAATCTTTTGCCGCCCTTTTTGAAGAATCGTTGCAACGCACTGAAATGCGTCCCGGCGAAGTTATCACTGCTGAAGTCGTGCGCGTTGAGCACAACTTCGTGGTGGTGAACGCTGGCTTGAAGTCTGAAGCCTATGTGCCAATCGACGAGTTCAAGAACGACCAGGGCGAAATCGAAGTTCAAGTTGGTGACTTCGTGTCCGTGGCCATCGGCTCGATCGAAAACGGCTACGGCGACACCATCCTGTCCCGTGACACCGCTAAGCGTCTGGCTTCCTGGCTGTCGCTGGAGCAAGCTCTGGAATCCGGCGAATTCGTGACCGGCACCACTTCTGGCAAGGTCAAGGGCGGCCTGACTGTTCTGGTCAACGGCATCCGTGCATTCCTGCCCGGTTCGCTGATCGACACACGTCCCGTTAAGGATCTGACTCCTTACGAAAACAAGACCATGGAATTCAAGGTCATCAAGCTGGACCGCAAGCGCAACAACGTTGTGCTGAGCCGTCGCGCTGTGGTGGAAGCCTCCATGGGCGAAGAGCGCGCCAAGCTGATGGAAACCCTGAAGGAAGGCGCTATCGTTCAGGGCGTGGTGAAGAACATCACCGAATACGGTGCGTTCGTTGATCTGGGCGGCATCGACGGTCTGCTGCACATCACCGACATGGCATGGCGTCGCGTACGTCACCCATCCGAAGTGGTGACAGCTGGCCAGGAAATCACTGCCAAGATCCTGAAGTTCGACACCGACAAGAACCGCGTGTCTCTGGGTCTGAAGCAAATGGGCGACGACCCATGGATGGGCGTTTCCCGCCGTTATCCTTCGGGCACACGTCTGTTCGGCAAGGTGACCAACATTGCCGACTACGGCGCATTCGTGGAACTGGAACCCGGCATCGAAGGCCTGGTGCACGTTTCCGAAATGGACTGGACCAACAAGAACGTTGCTCCTTCCAAGCTGGTTGCCCTGGGCGACGAAGTCGAAGTGATGGTTCTGGAAATCGACGAAGACAAGCGTCGTATCTCCCTGGGCATGAAGCAGTGCAAGGCTAACCCCTGGCAAGAATTCGCTCAGAACACCAAGCGCGGCGACAAGGTGAAGGGCCCCATCAAGTCCATCACTGACTTCGGCGTGTTCGTGGGCCTGCCTTCCGGCATCGATGGCTTGGTGCACCTGTCTGACCTGTCCTGGAACGAAACTGGCGAAGCCGCCGTTCGTAACTACAAGAAGGGCCAGGAAGTGGAAGCCATCGTTCTGGGCGTTGACGTCGAGCGCGAGCGCATCTCCCTGGGCATCAAGCAGCTGGACAGCGATCCTTTCACCACATTCGTGACAGTGAACGACAAGGGCTCCATCGTGACCGGTAAGGTCAAGACTGTGGACGCCAAGGGCGCTGAAATCGACCTGGGTGACGACATCGTTGGCTACCTGCGCGTTTCCGAAATCTCCGTTGAGCGCGTGGAAGACGCACGCAACGTGCTGAAGGAAGGCGACGAAGTGACTGCTGTGGTGACCAACGTGGACCGCAAGTCCCGCAACATCCAGCTGTCCATCAAGCAGAAGGACCACGTGGAACAGCAAGAAGCCATGGCTTCCCTGTCTGCGCAAGCTTCCAAGGAAAATGCCGGTACAACTAGCCTGGGTGCTCTGCTGCGCGCCAAGCTGGACGCCGACAAGTAATCAGCTTGTTGCCAACTGCTCTCTGAGCAGCTGCTAAGCTATACGGCGGACGCTTTAGGGCGTCCGCTATTTTTTTCCAGGTTTTGCTTGGGATGATTGAGCCATGACACGATCTGATTTAGTTGAAGAGCTGGCAGCACGCTTCGACCAGCTCACCCAGCGTGACGCAGAACATGCTGTAAAAACCATTCAAGACGCGATCTGTGCCGCCCTTGTTCAAGGCCAGCGCATCGAAATCCGCGGTTTTGGCAGTTTCTCTGTCTCCCGCCGCCCCGCTCGCATCGGTCGCAACCCTCGCAGCGGCGAATCCGTACACATTCCCGAAAAGCGCGTGCCACATTTCAAGCCTGGCAAGGCTTTGCGTGAAGCCGTCGATTTTCAACCTACCCCCTCTGCTGCGACCGGCAGCTAAAAAGACCGTGCAGGTCTTACAAGCTTGCCCACTGCCCCTCCTATGCCCCTAAAATTCAGGCACTAAGGAAGGGCTCGCATGAAATACCTGCTGTGGCTGCTCAAGGCAGCCATTTTTTTCACCCTGTTTGCCTTTGCGCTGAACAATCAGCAAACCGTCACCGTGCACTTTTTCTTTGGCACGTACTGGCTGGCCCCGCTCGTGCTCGTCGTGCTGGCCGCTTTCGTGGCCGGGCTGATTGCAGGCATGCTGGTGATGGTGCCCCGCTGGTGGAAGCAGCGCAGCACAGCGGCCAAGCTCAGCAAGACAGAAGCTGCGGCCGACAACCAGGCGGCAGACTCCGCATCTCCAGACCCTATTCCTCCCACCATCCATGGACTTTGATCTCAGCTGGATTCTCCTGGGCCTGCCCCTTGCCTTTGGGCTGGGCTGGCTGGCCTCCCGCATGGACTTGCGCCAAGTGCGCCAGGACAACCGTCAGGCACCCAAGGCTTACTTCAAGGGCTTGAACTTTCTGCTCAACGAACAGCAGGACAAAGCCATTGATGCCTTTATCGAAGCCATCCAGAACGACCCGGAAACTGCAGACCTGCACTTTGCACTGGGCAATCTGTTCCGCCGCCGTGGCGAATATCACCGCGCCGTGCGCGTGCACGAGCATCTGCTCTCGCGCGCCGACCTGTCCAAGGAAGACCGCGAACGTGCCCAGCATGGCCTGGCACAGGACTTTCTGAAAGCCGGTCTGCTGGACCGCGCCGAAGAAGCCCTGCGCCGCCTAGAAGGCTCGGCCTATGAAGCTGAAGCCCGCCTGGCACTGCTGGCGATTTACGAGCGCTCTCGCGACTGGGCACAGGCTGCAGACATCGTGCGCCGCATGCAGCAAGCCCATCAGGGCGACTTCAGCGGGCGCCTGGCGCATTACCTGTGCGAACAGGCTGCCGAACAAGCCAGCCACGCACAGCTGGACGCCGCACACCAGCTGCTGCAAGAAGCCGTGCGTACAGCGCCACAAAGCCCACGCCCACGCATTGAACTGGCACGCATTCAGCACCGCCTGAACCAGTCGCAACAGGCGTGGAAGACATTGCAGGACCTGGCCAATACCGCCCCGCAAGGCCTGCCACTGGCAGCGCCCCTGCTGCTGGAAGTGGCTACTGCGACCGAGCAACAGGCCGCAGCCGCCCAGCTGCTGCGCAGCCGCTACGAGCAAATGCCTTCGCTGGATTTGCTCGATGCCCTGGTGGCCCTGGGCACCTCGCCTGTCGAAGGCCAGGGCGAGAGCCGCGACTGGTATGTGCAGCACCTGGCCAAGGAGCCATCGCTTGTTGCCACCACCAAGTGGCTGGCAGGTGAGCAGCTCGCGCATGAAGAGCATCACCCTGCCGTGCAGAAGGCGCTGGAGCACGCCAGCAAGCCGCTGAGCCGCTACCGCTGTGCCGCCTGCGGCTTTGAAGCCCGCCAGCACTTCTGGCATTGCCCCGGCTGCCAGAGCTGGGACAGCTACCCAGCACGCCGCGTGGAAGAGCTGTAAGCACCACGCTTTCAAAACAGAAGCTGCCAGCGCTCGCCAATCAATGATTTCAGATATAAAAGTATTTGAAATCAAGCATTGGAAAGCGCTGGCAGCTTTTCTTTTAGGAGCAACCCCGTGTCTATGACCACTTCCGCTATCCACCAGACCCTGCTGGTCGTCTACCACTCCAGCACAGGCGGTGCAGCGCAAATGGCACAGGCCGTACTGGCTGGTGCACAGCTGGAGCCACAGATACAGACACGGCTGCTGCACGCCAGCCAGGCACAGCCACAGGACGTGCTCGACGCCGATGGTTATGTCTTTGTTACGCCCGAATATCTGGCCGCCATCAGCGGGCTGATGAAGGATTTTTTTGACCGCTGCTATTACCCGGCACTGGAGCGCATTCAGGGCCGCCCCTATGCCAGCCTGATCTGTGCAGGCAGTGACGGCAGCAATGCCGCCCGCCAGATCGCGCGCATTGCCACAGGCTGGCGGCTCAAGGCAGTGTCAGAACCCCTGATCGTCTGCACCCATGCACAAAGCCCGGAGGCCATTGCAGCCCCCAAGCACATTCCGCAGCAGGATCTGGACCGCTGTAGCGAACTGGGTCAAGCGCTGACCAGCGGACTGCAGCAGGGCATCTTTTAGCGCTGCGGACCGGTGATGACTTCCCGCACGCGCACCGGCTGCGGGCGGAACCAGAACGTCAGCACCAGTGCTGCGCAGCAGGCAAACAGCACCGGCACCATGGCCAGACGCAGCCCCCAGATTTCGCCAATAAAACCCAGCGCTGGCGGCCCCACCAGAATGGCCACATAGCCCAGCACGGCGACTGCACCCACACGCTGTGCGCTGTTGCCCTCGCCTTCTGCCGCAGCAGACAGCGCCAGCGGAAAACCCAGGGCCGAGCCCAGCCCCCACAGCACCACGGCCACGCCGCCCCAGAGGGCATTCTGTGCGCAGATCACCATCAGCAGCCCCACGCCGCCGAGCACAGCACTGGCACGCATCAGCTGCAGGCGGCTCAAGCCCTGCAGCAGCCACTGCCCACTCAGGCGCGCCACAGTCACGCCGATCGTGAACAGCAAATAGATCAAGGTGCCCTGCGCGCTGCTGAACTGGTAGCCATCCACCATGAGCAGCGGCAGCCAGTCATGGGCCGCACCTTCAGCCAGAGCCAGCCCCAGCGCAAACAGCCCAATCAACAGCACACGCGGGTCTTTGAACGCCATGAGCACAAAGCCCGGTTTTTCGTCTTTCGTGCCAGATGTCGTCTGAGCCTGGGCGCTCAGGTTATCCACGTGACGCAACAGGGGCACGGTCAGCACCGCAGCCATCACCGCCAGCCCCAGCAGATGCCACAGCACGGGCACATGCAACCAGGCCATGCCTGTGCCCAGCAAGGCACCCAGCACACAGCCCAGGCTAAAGCTGCCATGCAGCGTCGTCATCAGCGTGCGTTGCTGCTGCCGCTCCAGCGCCCCGGCTTCCACATTCACCGCAATGTCGGCCCAGCCCATGCCCACGCCAAACAGCATGAAGCCCGCCACGACCACGGGGATGCTGGCCATCCCTGCCCCCACAGCCAGCAATGCCACGCCCAGCAGATTCACGCCCATGCCAGCACCCGCCGCACGGCGGGCATGCAGACGCTCCACCAGCAAGTTGGCCGAAAGAATGCCCAGCATGGAACCCGTGGAAAAGCCGAACAGAATCAGGCCCATCTGCTCCGTGCTGGCCTGCAGTCCATCGCGCAATGCAGGCGTGCGCGACACCCAGCTGGACGTCACCATGCCCAGCAATACGAACAGCGCATACAAGGCCCTGCGCTGCACGCGCTCCTGTTTGTTTTCCAACATCTCACACCTTTAATCAGGCACGCATGCTAGCGGCGAACCGTCTGGCCTGCCGCATCAGCCAGCCTCTCTGAGCAAAGCCTGGGCCTATCCATGCATCAGCACGGCACGCTTTTCGGGTTTCATGCACACACATGAGCTGCAGTGCCATACGCCTGAGGCATAGTCATGCCCCATGCATACCAATTCACAAATTCATGCCCATCTGCGGCTCGTTGGCATGGCCGTTCTGTGGGGCGCATCCTGGCCTGCTGGCCGCATCATTGCCCAATCCATGCCGCCGCTGGCAGGTGCCTGCCTGCGCTTTGCGCTGGCCGCCATGGCGTTGATTCCCTGGCTGTACTGGGCAGGTGGCATGCAGCAGCTCAAAAGCTGGAGTGTGCAGCGCTGGCTGGGCATGACTGCCGCTGGCGCCACCGGTGTGTTTGGCTACGCGGCGTTTTTCCTGTCTGGCCTGCAGCATCTGCCTGCGGGCAAGGCCGCGCTGGTGATTACGCTCAACCCGGTCATGACGCTGCTCATTGCCGCATGGCTGTTCAAGGAAAGGCTGAACACCATCATCGGCCTGGGCATGCTGCTGGCCTTTATCGGTGCTGTGGCGGTGCTCTCGCACGGCCAGCCACTGGCGCTGCTGCAAGGCGGCATGGGGGTAGGCGAACTCCTGATTCTGGGCTGCGTGGTCTGCTGGGTGCTCTACACCCTGATTGGCCGCTGGATGCTCACGGGCGTAGATGCGCTCTCTACCACCACCGTCACCAGTTCTATTGGTGCCTTGCTGCTGCTTATCGCCAGCCTGTGCATCGAAGGCCCTGCTGCGTTCGATGCTGCCATCCACAGTGGCCGCACGGCCTGGATGGCGCTGCTGTTTCTGGCCTTTGGTGCCACAGCACTGGCTTATGCCTGGTACTTTGATGGCGTCAAGGCACTGGGCGCCGGCGCTGCTTCCGGCTATATCACCCTGGTGCCGCTGTTTGGTGTGCTGATCTCTGCCTGGCTGCTGGGTGAAGCCATAGACCTGCCCATGGTGGTGGGCGGTGCCATGGCCATTGGCGGCACAGCCATCATGAACTGGGGGCGCATGCGTGCCTGATTGTTCAGTCGCGCCCGCAGAAACTACACGCCGGGCCATACCATTGGAGCCAGCCCCCATCGCTGCGCAGAGGCTGGCGGACAATGGCCGCTTTTCATTGCCGCAGTGCCGTTGCACTGCATGACCGTCTCATGTCCGTCAGTTTTACCCCGCAGCCTCAGGCATTGAGCGCTGCCATTGCCGATCGTCTGCGCCAGGAAGTGTTACAGGGGCAATGGTCACCGGGTGAAACCATCAACGATGGCATGCTGGCCACGCGCTATGGCGTTCAGCGGGCCCCCGTACGTGAGGCCATGCAGCAACTGTCCCAGGAAGGTCTGCTGTGCGCCTGCACGCCGCATGGCATGACGCTGGCTAGCCCCAGCCCGGCGCAGATTGCGGAGGCCCAGGAACTGCAGGCACTGCTGCAGCACTATCTGAACCAGCACCAGGCTGTAGACGATGGGCTGGCGCAGCGCATGCTGACGATGGCCAGCCAGCGCATGCAGCTGGCTGCACTGCATGCCTAGCCCGGTTGCCGCGCACCCTGTCTGTACTGTCAACCTGCATTTTTTCGGCCAAGTTTAGGTTCTCATAATACAAATAAAGAAAATCTGCAGGATTAACAAAGGTTCACAATGCGACCATGAAATATAGTCGCCTTTATTGGGGTTGCACATTCACCCTTTCAGCATCTTGATAGAATCAAGCAATTATTCGGCAAGTCTTTAATAATATCTTCTATTATTCCAGTCTGTGTTTTTCGTTGGATTTCAAGGCTCTGCGCTCTCTCATCGCACAATTCACCATTTAGCTCCGATTGCATATTGGATTTTTCGCATGAGCGCGTCTGCTTTTTCTTCATCTATTACGAGCGCGCACAGCCACGCCGGCAACACACTGAGCGTACAGAGTGCCATGGACCACGTCAGCCTGCAGGCTGACCGCCTGATGCTCGCCCTCGTCGCCATCGCCTCCATTCTGGCTTTCCCGATTGGCTGGCACTACTCCAACATGGATATCGCCACCTGGGCAGCACCTTTGCTGATCGCTGTGGCGGCTGGTCTGTATGCCTGCTGTGCTGGCACGGCAGTCACACGCTATGCTCTGCCCTTGATTCTGTGCGCCGCCGTGGCACTGCAGATCCAGGTATCGCTGGGCACCCTGGAATTTCACTTCGGAGTGTTCGTGACCCTGGCCCTGGTCATGGTCTACCGCGAGTGGCGCGTGGTGGTGGCATGTGCAGCTTTTTTTTGCCATACACCATATTCTGTTTGACCGCTTGCAGGCCTGGGGCTATGACATTTACTGCACCAGCGCAGCTGATTTTCAGAAAATTCTGCTGCATGCCATTTTCGTGGTACTGCAAACAGCGGTAGAGATATTTATTCTCCTGAGAATATCCAGTTCTTTCAAACAAGGCATTGAATTACAGGCCCTGGTGAATACCATTCATGATGGCGACCGATTTAATCTGCATATTTCCAGCGAAAATGTGCAGACCCCGCTGGCCCTTGATCTGAAGCAATTGATTATGAAGCTGGACAGCATTGTGCGCACCGTCACCGACAGCGTGGCCCAGCTGCATGCCACCACCCAGTCCATCCAGAGCGGCAGCAGCGATTTGTCGGTACGCACGGAAACTGCCTGCAGCGCGCTGGAAGAAACCGCCAACGCTGCCGCCCGAGTGCTCAGCATCGTGGAGCAGGCCCGCAGCCTGGCGCAAGATGCCGATCGCGTGACGCACGACGCTGCGCATGCGGCCCAGCAAAGCCATACACTTGTGGAACAGCTCGCACAGAGCATGAGTGCCATCAACCAGCAGTCCGAGCAGATTGCAGACATTGCCACCGTCGTGGACGGTCTGGCCTTCCAGACCAATCTGCTCGCACTGAACGCGGCGGTGGAAGCTGCCCGTGCCGGTGAACATGGCCGTGGCTTTGCCGTGGTGGCAGAAGAAGTGCGTCACCTGGCGCTGCGCTCCGCAGACTCTGCCAAGCAGATTCGTGAGCTGATTCAGACATCCGTGCAGACCGTCGGTGTCGGCAGTGCGCAGAGCAAAGACGCGCTGAACGCCATCGGCACCCTTTCTCGCATGGCACATGACATTACCAGCCGCATGCAGGATATTGCCAGCGCCACCCACTCGCAGACGGAGGCCATGTCTGACATTACCCAGGCCATCCACCAGCTGGAAAGCACCATGTCGCAGAACGCTGCGCTGGCAGAGCAGTCCAGCGCCTTTGCCGCCAGCCTGCAAAGGCAGACAGTCCACCTGGCAGACAGTGTGCAAGCTTTTAAAAATTAATAGCTGTCAGCGCAGATAAACAAAAGGGTTGAGATAGATATCTATCTCAACCCTTTGTTTTTTGGGCGCAAAGCGCTTTCAGTTTCAGAGCAATATGTGTGCCGCTACCTGCAGCTCATAGCACTTTGCGCATGGTGATATGGTCAATGCCCGCCTCGTCGTAGACCTCGCCTTCCGCCACAAAGCCTGCGCGGGCGTAAAAGCGCTGGGCATGCAGCTGGGCGTGGAGTACGACTTCCTTGTCGCCACGGTCACGGGCGGCCTGGATCAGGGTGTCCAGCACCTGGCGACCCAGCGCGCCACCACGCATTTCGCGCGCTACGGCCATGCGGCCGATGCGGCCTACGCCGGGCGCATCGCTGACCAGACGGCCTGTGGCCACGGGATGCCCCAGACGGTTCACGGCCACCACATGGCGGCAGATGGGATCAAACTCGTCAATCTCGATCTCGCGCGGCACGCCCTGCTCTTTGACGAAGACTTCCATGCGCAGGCGCTCGGCCAGACGCCCCAGATCGTTCCAGTTACCTGAGCGCAGCGCGACCATGTCCTCCCCCGCCTCATAGGCGGTGAGCATGTCGCGCAACTGCTGCGGCACGGGCTGGGGCTCGCGCTCTTCATTGGCGAACACATAGACCAGCTCTACGGTGTTGAGCAGCTGCTGGCCGCGGAAGATACCTGCCTCAAACTGCAGCGAGGTATTGCCCTGCTTCACGCAGCGAATGCCAACGTCCAGCACATCCCCCATCTGGGCAGAGGCGTGGTAGGTCACCGACGCCTTTTTCACGAACAGCTCGCCGCCCAGGCTGGCCCAGCTTTGCGCATAGGGCATGGCCATCTGCTTCCAGTATTCGGTGATGGCCACATCGGCATACATCAGATAGTGGGCGTTGAACACAATCTTCTGGGCATCGACTTCTGCCCAGCGCACGCTCAGGCGGTGGTGGCAGCGGAAATCCTGTGGTTGCATGGGTGCTTTGCTTCTTTCTTTGAATGTGTCAGAGGTTTACAGTGGTTCCAAGCGCTGCACGCAGCGCGGCGGCCATGTCTGCATGGGCCTGGCGGGCTTCGGCAATGGCACGGCCCATTTTGACGAATTCGTGCGTCACGCCCTTGTAGATTTCCAGCTCCACCGGCACACCGGCCATGCGCAGCATGTCCGCGTACTGCACGCCTTCATCCACCAGCGGATCGAGTTCAGCCAGGCAGAAAAAGGCCGGGGCCACACCTTCCACATCGGGAGCGAGCAGCGGGGCAAAGCGCCAGTCCTCGCGGTCCGCCGCATCACGCACATAGTGGTTGAAGAACCAGTGAATGCCTTCGCGCTCCAGCACCAGGCCGGTGGCGTAGCGTAGGTGCGAGTCCGTGTCCTGGTGCGCGCAGGTGCCGGGGTAGATCAGCAGCTGCAGTTGCAAGGGCAGCCCGGCATCGCGTGCCAGCAGCGCACAGGCAGCTGCCAGCGTGCCACCGGCGCTGTCGCCGCCCACGGCCATGCAGCTGCTGTCCAGCCCCAGCGTCTGGCCTTGCTGGTGCAGCCACTGCAGCGCATCCCAGGCGTCGTTGATGGCGGTGGGGAACTTGTGCTCCGGCGCAAGCCGGTAGTCCAGCGACACCACGGCGCAACCTGCCTGAAACGCCAGCTCACGGCACAGGGTGTCGTGCGTGGCCACGCTGCCAATGGTGAAGCCACCGCCATGCAGATACAGCAGCACAGGCAGTGGCTGCGCGGTACTTGGTGCATACAGGCGCGCATGCAGCTGCGTGCCATCGCGTGCAGGAATCGCAATGTCTTCCACGCGGGGCAATGCTTTGCTGGCAATTTCCAGCACCCCGGCGCCTGCCTCGTAGGCCGCACGCGCCTGCTCGGGCGTGAGCGTATGCAGATGGGGACGGTTGGCACGCGCCATGCGGCGCAGCACATCGCGCATGGCAGGGGTCAATGGGTGGTTCAGTTCGTGTGGTTCAGTCACGGCGCACAGGCAGCAATCACAAAGCCGCACATCATGCAGCAATCAGATACCGATTGCAGTCACAGCAGCACAGACTGTGGGGCTTGCGATGCACGTCCTCGCACACGCCGCAAGCCCGCACACCACGGTCACGTGCAGAACTGGCGCACAATGTGCGCTGAATGCCACACAGGGCATATCTTCTTTTTCTGTGAGCCACTTAACTGTGCTGCGTGCAGCCATTGAACCAACATGACACAAGCACCCAACTCCACGCCTGCTGCCAATTTGACGCCCCGCCTGACTTCCCTGTCCCACGGCGGTGGTTGCGGCTGCAAGATTGCCCCCGGCGTTCTGGCCAAGCTGATTGGCCAGAGCACCCTGCCCAAGCAGTTCTTTGCCGACCTGCTGGTAGGCACGGAAACGGCAGACGATGCTGCCGTGTACCGCATCAATGATGAGCAGGCCATTGTCGCCACGACCGACTTTTTCATGCCCATCGTGGACAACCCACGTGACTTTGGCCGCATTGCTGCCACCAACGCCCTGTCGGACATCTACGCCATGGGCGGCACACCGCTGATGGCGCTGGCCATTGTGGGCATGCCTATCAATGTGCTGCCCCACGAAACCATTGCAGAAATTCTGGATGGCGGCGCATCCATCTGCCAGGAAGCTGGCATTCCGCTGGCCGGCGGCCACTCCATCGACTCCGTAGAGCCTATCTACGGTCTGGTGGGCATTGGCATCGTCAACCCCAAGCAGCTCAAGCGCAATGCCGACGCCAAGGCAGGCGACGTGCTGGTGCTGGGCAAGCCACTGGGCGTGGGTATCTACTCCGCAGCACTGAAGAAGAACCTGCTGGACGAAGCGGGCTACGCTGCCATGGTGGGTGCAACCACCAAGCTCAACCGCCCCGGTGCAGACCTGTCCAAACTCGACGGCGTGCATGCCTTGACGGACGTGACCGGCTTTGGCCTGCTGGGCCACAGTCTGGAACTGGCACGCGGCGCCAAGCTGACAGCCCACATTGACCTGAATGCCCTGCCCATCCTGCCCGGCGTGATGGAGCTGGCCGAGCAAGGCATCTTCACCGGTGCTTCTGGCCGTAACTGGACGTCCTACGGCGAAGCCATCCGCCTGCCCCAAAACATCACCGATGCCCAGCGCGCCTTGCTGACCGACCCCCAGACCTCCGGCGGCCTGCTGGTGTCCTGCACGCCAGACACTGTGGACGGAGTGCTGCGCATCTTCCAGCAGCACGGCTTTGCCGATGCCTGCGTAATTGGCCGTATGGAAGCAGGCGAACCCGAAGTGCGCGTGGCCTGAACGGCTTGCTCGCACCCAGTAAAAAACGCCCGGTGTTTGTGCACCGGGCGTTTTTGTTTCATAGAAAAATCAGGCACTAAGGCTTATGCAGCAAGCGCTGGCAGCTATTAAAAGCATAATTACTTCGCCTGCAGCTGCTCCAGCGTGGGGTAGTCGTTATAGCCCGTAGCATCCGGGCTATAGATGGTCGAAGCATTGAGTTCGTTCCACGCCGCACCCTTGGCAATGCGCTCTGGCAGATCAGGGTTGGCGATAAAGGCACGGCCAAAGGCCACGGCATCCGCCGCGCCGCTGGCGACCACGGCCTGTGCCTGTTCAGCAGTGAAGCTGTCATTGGCAATGAACACGCCCTTGAACACCTGGCGCATGTGCTGGCCAATGGGCAGCACGCCATCCTTGAGTTCTTCGCGCGAGAAGATAAAGCCCAGCTTGCGTGCCTGCAGCTGCTCTGCCACATAGGTAAACAGCGCCACAGGGTTGCTGTCGCTCATGCTGTGCGTATTGCTCATGGGGTTCAGGTGCACACCAATGCGCTCGGCGGGCCACTCCTTGAGCAAGGCATCCACCGTCTCCAGCAGGAAGCGCGCACGATTTTCAATGCTGCCGCCGTACTGGTCGGTACGCTGGTTGCTGCCTTCGTGCAGGAACTGGTCAAACAGATAGCCGTTGGCAGCATGCACTTCAATAAAGTCAAAACCTGCCTCTTTCGCATTGCGGGCGGCTTGCACAAAGTCCTGCACGATGCCTGCAATCTCCGCCGTTTCCAGGGCGCGGGGCACGGCATAGGGGCGCTTGGGACGCAACACACTCACATCGCCTTCAGCGGCAATCGCACTGGGAGCCACTGGCAGCTGGCCATCAAGCAATTCAGGGTCAGAAATACGGCCCACATGCCACAGCTGCACGGCAATATGGCCACCTGCGGCATGGACTGCATCGGTTACGCGTTTCCAGCCAGCCACCTGCTGGGCCGACCAGATACCGGGGGTGTTCGGATAGCCCACGCCCATAGGGCATACGGAAGTGGCCTCCGTCAAAATCAGGCCCGCCGTGGCACGCTGGCGGTAATGCTCTACCTGCAAGTCACCCACGCTGCGCTGCTCAAAGGCGCGCATGCGGGTCAAGGGAGCCATGAAAATTCGGTTGGGCAGCTGCACGCTACCGATTTGCAAGGGGGTATGTAACTGCGACATCAATGACTTTCTTCAGGCCAGCAACACCTCATCAGGTGTCTGGCAATTGCACAACAGGCTTGCTAGATGCAGCCTGCTACAGGAAATACAAGAGCAAGCACTATCAAAAAAATCGCCATGCATCGCAGGGGGGCATCAAGTGCCACCACACGCGCAGCGCCAGCTTGCTCAGATCTTCCACCAGCCCACCATGCCCAGTGCAGACAGCGCCCACATCAGCATCAGCGCGTGGCGCTGCCACTGCACACGCTGGCGCAGCCATGTGAAATAGACCACGGCCGTCACCCCTGCAATTGCCAGTGCCATCAGTGGCAGGCTGGTCATCAAGGCGCTGGCGCGTGCGCCTTCTTCCAGCGGCACATGCATGGTAGCCAACAATGCCAGCGGCAGGCAGCCCGTCACGGTCAGCGTGAAAGCCGCCAGCGCATAAGACCAGCCAAAGCTCAGGCCCAGAAACGAGTGGAATACGGGAGGAGTTGGCATGGACATAGGTACCACAGAGAAAACAGAAAAAGGGGCTCGGATTGTAGAGCCGGGGCCACACCAGTGATGGCAACAGGCTCTTGGCCCAAAGGCCAGGGAGCCCGTCCCCACCAAAGCACAGCCTGAATCGTTGTCTGCCGACTGCGCCCAAGCATTCTGACTACGGTGCTGCACCGAACAGGCTTGCAGTGCTTATGCAGTCAGCACTGCAAGCTATAAAAACCAATGAAGCCAGCAACTCCAGGTTTCAGGAGGGTGTCCGAATTTTTGTGTAAACGGTTCGGACGTCAGTTCGCGGAGAGTCCGTCTCCAAACTCGATCGTAAACCGATTCAGAGCTGCCTTCCAATCTCGGATGGGCATCGTCCACTTGCGGCTGATGTTGTGCAGTGCCTCATCGCTGGGGAATGAGCCGCGACTTTTGGTGATCTTTCTCAAGCTCATGTTCACCGATTCAATGGCATTGGTGGTGTAGATCAGCTTGCGTATCTCAGCCGGATAGTCAAAGAACGGCGTCAGGCGAGCCCAGTTCTTGCGCCAAGACTGGATGATGCTGGGGTAAGTATCTGCCCATTTAGCCTCGAACTCCTGCAAGCATTGTTGGGCCTCTTGCACGGTTGCCGACTGGTAAATGCGGCGCAGATCGGCTGCTACTTGAGCTCGCTGCTTCCAGGGCGCGTAGTTCAGGCTGTGGCGCACCATGTGGACAATGCACAGTTGCACCACGGTCTATGGAAACACCGCTTCAATGGCCTCAGGAAAGCCTTTGAGCCCATCGACGCAGGCGATGAAGATGTCTTGCACGCCCCGGTTGCGTAGTTCCGTGACGACCTGCAGCCAGAACTTGGCACCTTCCGTCTGCGACAGCCACAGCCCCAGCACTTCTTTTTCTCCCTGCAAGTTGACGCCAATGGCCAGGTACACGGCCTTGACCCGGACCGCTCCTTCTCGCACTTTGACGTGAATGCAGTCCAGATAGACGATGGGGTAAATCGCATCCAGCGGCCTGGCTTGCCAGGCTTTGACTTCCTCGCTGACAGCATCAGTTACCAAAGAGATCAGGCTGGGCGAGACCTCGGTGCCGTACATCTCTTCAAGATGTGCCTGAATCTCCCGCACTGTCATGCCCCGGGCATACAGCGAGATGATCTTGTCATCAAAGCCCGTCCAGCGGGTCTCGTGCTTGGCAACCAACTGGGGCTCGAAGCTGCCATGGCGATCACGGGGAACGTTAATGGGCAGCTCACCAAAATCGCCCTTGAGCGTCTTCTGGCTGGAGCCATTGCGACTGCTGCGAGCGCCGTTGGTGATGGTCTCATGGCGTTCATGGCCGAGGTGCTCAGTCAATTCCACCTGCAAGGCTTTCTCGACCACGGCTTTGGTCAGTTGCTTGAGCAGGCCGTTCTCGCCAATGAGGTCTTCGGGCTTTTTGTAATCGGCCAGCAGAGCGCTGAGCAACGCTTCAGGAATGTCGTGTTGTACAGATGTCATTGTGTTTACGGGTTTGCAGATCCAAGTCTGCGGGTTATGGGCCATTTACACAAAATTCTGTACACCCTCTTACATGGGCTGCTGCCATGCTCGAAACAGGCAAATGAGGTGGCTACTCAGGTCTGTAGGGTTTCCCCCGACAGGCTGGCCGTCTGGAATCTACTTTGCAGCGACAGCGTTCTGTGGACTGACGACAGGTTTGGCCGATCAGAGAGACAGCTGCTGACCCAGCAATTCATAAAAACAAATCAGCGCTTCACTGATTTATCGGGATCAAGAATGTTTTCCCGATAGTCTTTGAGGATTGTCGAAAGCTGCTGATCGTTGCGGGTGAAACTCCGGCAGCGATGACAAATAAGCCGGTGCTGAGCAGCCCAGAAACGGTCGATAGCGCCTGCTTCCTCGGATTGCCCCGATGTGATGTGAAAGATGTATTGCTTGCAATTCATCATTGACTGGCACCTCCGAACCATTTCTGGCTCAAGCACAGCTGTATTTGTTTGCGGGCCCGGCTCATGCATTGCCAGTAATCGGTTTTGCTCAAGCCCAGAGTGGTGCAGATTTCATCGGCATCGCACTCCAGAAACACCTTCATGCTGAACACCTGGGCAGGTTTGGTCGGTAAGTTGTGCACGCACAAATCGACCACGGCAAAAAACTGATCTGTTTGCAGCCGTTCGTCTGGCCTGTGCCAGCCTGCAGGAGCGACGCCTTCTATCCAATGGCTGCGCTCATTGAACAAATAAACATCCAGATCGTCCGAAAACGCTTCGCAGTAGCTGACCTCCCCGCTATAGCGCTTGCGTAGCCGATCTGTGATTTTGTTCTTGAGAATTCCGAACAAGTAGCGCTTGGGGTCTACAGCTTGCAGCTTGTCGAAATCGATCTCCAACAATGCAATCAACGCATCTTGCACTGCGTCCTCAGCTTCCTCGCGTGGGCTTAGATGCAGGCAAGCAAATCGAAGCATGGGCCCACGCCATTGGCATATCCACTGCGACCTGTCGTCGATCACGAGACTCATACGGTGTATTGCTAGGTAGAGGAAACTCGCTTGGATGCGCCCTGATTGGACTTTGGCGACATGCTTGCTTGCGCTGCATCCAGAGAAAATCGCCCAGATCCTTGGGTCAGCACGGCAAACAGCATCAGTCCCAGCATGAGAGGAACCTTAAACCCCAGGCCTTCATCGGTTTCAATCGCCCGCCAACCTGCCCAGCCCAGATCAAAGTGCACGGTATAGACAGCGACGTAGGTGATATAAATCAGGCCCAATGCCGCGAATCGGCCCTTGTACCCCAGTAGCAGCAAAAAGCCCAGCACGACCTCGCCAATACCGGCTGCCAGCCAGTTCAGTTGTGCTCCCAGGAACTGATGGGGGAAAGGAAAGTCCAGACCTGCAAACCATGCAGGAGCAGAGCCGCCAGCGCTCAATTTGGTCCAGCCGGCGAACAAAAACTCTTGCGCTGCCCATATTCTGAGTCCCAGCAGTCCCAGGTCACGCATGTGTGTCTGTGCTTTCTCGCCCCAGATAAGCAATAAATTCATGACGCAAATCTCCGTAATACGGTGATGTCCAAGCGGATTGCCGCACGAACCCTTCAATCAGCAGGCGCCACGCCTGCTCTCCCAATTGCTCTCGCAGGAATGGGAAATTGGCCTCCACCATCTGGCTGGCGCCCAGATACACCAGATACCGGTATGCACGAAGTCCTGCCAGGGTGTACCCTGCCGGCACTGTCTCGCTGCGCCCCCTCACGTAGTCATAAAAGGCGTTAGACATGTAAGTTCCTGGTTGAGTGTGTCCATAGACGGCACATCGTTATCCCACTCCAGCAGCACTTGTAGGCCATGGGTGCGCTGAAGTTGGCGGGCCATGGTCATGGTTTGCTCTTCCACGGTCTCGCTGTGGGTGTCAATGAACAGGCCAAAACGAGTATCGAACTCATGGCCAGCCACATGGATGTAACTGACTCGCGTCAGATCCACACGCGCAACAAACTCCTGCAGACTGTGTTGCCCATGGTTCTTGTAATTGACCATGATGTTGTTGAGATCCAGCAGCACACCACAGTCGCCCCATTCGGCGACAGCGCCCAAGAAGTCGGGCTCAGGGATGTCACCAATATTGGTGTACCAAGTGCTGTTCTCGATCGCAATTTGCTGCCCCAGGATGTCCTGCACCTGGCGGATACGGTCTCCCACCCGCTTGACCTCTTGCTTGGTGAAGGGGATGGGGAACAGGTCATACAGCTGATGGGCGTCTCCACTGGCCGCCAAGTGGTCTGAATACCTGATGGTCCCCAGCTCATCCATCAAGGCGCGGACATCCCGTAAAAAACTGTGATCAATTGCACTGTCTCCGCCCAAGTTCAGAGACACACCGTGCAGGTGCACAGGCCGGCCGGATGCTCGCAGCCTGTGCAAAGGGCTGCGATCACGTCGTATCCAGTTCTCGGGGGCAACTTCAAAGAAGTCAGCCAGAACCAGCGACATGTCCCAGTCGGCCATTTCGCGGCGATAACCCAATCCAGCCATGGCCATGCTCCTTCACTTCTTGGAACAAGCAGCGTCTTTTTTGGAGCAGGCCGCATCTTTCTTGCTGCACGCACTGTCTTTTTTGCTGCACGATGCATCGCACTGGGCACCAGGTTTGCAGGTCGTTTCCTTCTTGCCGCAGGTTCCCGCGCCGCACTTTTGCTCAGCAGCGCCTGCAGCCCAGGCCGAAGAAGCAATAAGAGCAGCAGCAATCGTTGCAACAGATTTGATGTTCAGGGCGGACATGTTTGACTCCTAGAAAATGGCATGCACAAGACGTGCACGGTGATCTAGTCGTACCGAGATGCGGATTCCTGACAGAGTTGAGAAAAAAATTCGAGCGCTTTGTCCACCGAGGAAGGTGCGGCGGATCAATGAGAAACATGCCAACCCTCACTGATCCCAAGCTTCGGCCAGCAATCGACGAACTCCTGTCGTACGAGTCCCATCAAGCAAAGTCTGAATCACACCGGCTTCCGTGGAGGCTCAACTCCTGAGAGGATTGAGTCATGAACACTAAAGCTGCTCGTTTTAGCCCCGAGGTACGTGAACGTGCCGTACGTTTGGTGCAGGAATGCCAAGCGGATTACGCATCACTGTGGGGCGCATGTGAATCAATAGCTCCCAAGATTGGCTGCTCTGTCAGCACCTTGCATGGATGGGTGCAGCGCAAAGAAATAGATGCAGGCCAACGGCCAGGGTTGACCACGGATGAGCGTGAGCGGCTCAAACAACTTGAGCGAGAGAACAAGGAGCTGCGCCGGGCCAATGACATCCTCAAGGCTGCGAGCGCTTTTTTGCGCAGGCGGAGCTGGACCGTCGCATCAAGAGCTAATTGACTTTGTAGACCAGTATCGCGATGCCTATGGGGTCGAGCCAATTTGTAGGCTGCTGCAAATTGCCCCATCGGGCTACAGGCGCAGGGTTCAGCAAAGAAACTGCCCGTGGCTGCGCTGCAAGCGCAGCCAATCGGATGAAGAACGTTGCAGTCATATTCAACGGGTGTGGCATGCCAACTGGCAGGTTTATGGGACGGTCAAAGTCTGGAAGCAGATGCACCGAGAGGGCTTACCCATTGCCCGCTGCACCGTACAACGACTGATGCGCAAGCTGGGCCTGGAAGGCGCAAGGCGTGGCAAGAAGGTGCGCACAACACGTCCAGATGCAGCAAGGCCATGCCCGCTAGACCTCGTCAACCGCCAGTTCACAACTCAGCGCCCTGACCAGCTTTGGGTTGCAGACTTCACCTATGTATCTACATGGCAAGGGCAGATGTTTGTGGCCTTTGTGATTGATGTGTATGCACGCCGCATAGTGGGCTGGCGGGTTAGTAGCCACATGCGCACGGACTTTGTGGTGGATGCTTTGGAGCAGGCGCTGTATGCAAGGCGGCCTTCAAGTGACACGGAGCTCATTCATCACTCCGACAGGGGCAGTCAGTACGTTTCCATTCGCTACACAGAACGTTTAGAGGAAGCTGGCCTGATGCCTTCGGTGGGTAGCACTGGAGATTCCTACGACAACGCCTTGGCCGAAACCATCAACGGTTTGTACAAAACGGAAGTTATCTACAAACGAGGGCCGTGGAAAACACGTGAATCCCTGGAGCTGGCAACGCTGCAATGGGTGCACTGGTTCAACCATGACAGGCTGCTGGAATCCATAGGACATATACCGCCAACGGAGGCTGAGGCAAACTACTGGCGGCAAGTTGCCAAGACCGTGCAGGCTGACGCCTGCACTTCAACAAACTAGCCTCCACCAAACCCGGTGTGATTCACGTTTCTCAGAAGCAAAGGCGTGAATTGAGCGTTCCAACTGTTTAAAACGACGATTTGAAGCGATGCAGGCCCCAAAGGGCCTGCATTGCCCATCAATTCGCTGCTTGAACACGCACCTGTGTCTTTGAAGGCTTGGATTTGTAGAAGGAATCTACCCCTCGCTCCAAGAACGATGCCAAGCGTTTGAGGTTGTAGCAGGCAGCCATCAACACCATGGTCGCTATGCAGCCCCATCACAGCCGGTATAGCTACGCTGTGAATGGGAAGGCCAAGAATACAGTTGAGTTTCATGCACCCGATCATGATGCAAGAGGCTGGCGCGGGGGGGGGGGGGGG